>Ga0256869_1000912_pt1 | contig 13634 bp, 11 predicted proteins | sample RumenRJG_05RNA_FD_186096 | JGI IMG/M metagenome (GOLD analysis project Ga0256869, IMG submission 186096) | Metatranscriptome of bovine rumen microbial communities from Lethbridge, Alberta, Canada - Rumen RJG_05 (Metagenome Metatranscriptome) | ecosystem: Host-associated > Mammals > Digestive... | reverse complement strand
GCCACAGGGGCTGACGCTCCTTCCCGATGAAGAGGAGGCGGTGGATTTCCTGGAAATCCTCTATTGCCGTGCCGTACCGATCCTCGCTGTGCTGTGTGCGGAACATCCGCTCGATCCAAAGCGGATCCAGGATTTTGAGAAGCGGATGAAGGGGATGTTTCCCGAGGGAAACGTGGGGGAGGAAATCGAGAGCGCGATTATCGAGGCCGGACGTTTCCCCCAGGAGCTCTTGACCTATCTGGTCAACTACCTCTTCCGGACCACCCAGCCGTTCCTTGATGATGCCAACGCGCTGACCATGAGCCGTATGGTCGTCTCCTTGGCGGGAGAACTTTCCGAGGCGGGATGGCAGGTGCTTCTGCAGTATGGATCAAGCTTCTTCCTTACCAAAAACGAGATTCTGCAAGAGGATAGCGGCCAACACGCCCCTTGAGTTTGTCTTCTCTGCCGTGTATGATGAACTCCGTATCCCAACGAAGGAGAAAACTATGAAAAGACGTGTTCTGGGATTGATGGGCGCCTTCCTTCTTCTGCCTGCTGTGGCGTTTGCCGTTCCTGTTGCGATTACCTGGGAATGGACCCTCGATGATCCCGATGTCACTACATTCCGATATCAGCTTGACGGGGAAGACCCCGATGGATGGACGGTGGTCGACGCCTCCCATACTTCCTATACTGCGGAGAACATGGATGGGACGAAGTCCTACACCTTGTATCTGCAGCAGTCCTATGATGGCGAGCATTTCAGCGCCAGCGCCACCAGTACCAGCGAACCGCTGGAGACCGAGGAACCGGTTCCTGCCGAACCGGTAGTCGAACAGGCGCCTACGGTCGCAGAAACACCCGTTTCCGCCGAGGCTGAGACCGCCCCGGCTCCTGTCGCCGAAGAACCTGCGGCTGAGGCATCCGTGCCCTCCGAAAGCGAGCCGGTTGCCGTGGCGGAACCCGCTTCCGAGCCGGTTGCCACGCCTGTAGCTCCCCAGCCTGCCGCCAAGGCCCCCAAGAACCGCGCTCCGTTCCGCTTCGGCTTTGGTGTCTATGGCAGCGCCGACAAGGTGCTTGACGAGGATTCCTACCCTGTTCTGGATTTCCACCACTCCTGGTTTCCCGAACTGGGTGGCGAGATCAAGCTGGAGAATATCCTTGCCGGAAAGCATGTCGGTATCGGCCTTGACCTGCGTGGGGCATGGGTTCCGACTCCCGAGGGCAAATGGAAGGATGTCTTCGACCATCTGGACGAACTGAACAACGCCATGTACGGTTCCGCGGCCTTGGAGCTCGACCTGAACTTCGGAAAGACCTTGCTGACGCTTGGTGCCGGTGGTTTCGGTGCCTATAACCTCGATGACTGGACCTACGGCGTGCTCGGAAGCGCCGGTATCGGCTATCACTTCACCAAGCACCTGTACATGGGAGTCGACGGGCAATACCGCTATTACCTGGACAACACCGAGAAGGCGCAGACCCTCAGCGGCAGCGCGTCGATGTTGCTCACGTTCTGATTTCCATTCGGGATTTGTACGGAGTTTGGAGCACCTCGTTTCCACGGGGTGCTTCTTTTTGTATGATAGAGGTATGAAACGTCTGATTGCCGGCCTGTTGGCTCTTGTGTGCTCGCTTCCGCTTGTCGCCGCCTCCTGGTCCTGGACAACCACTGATCCTTTGGTTGTCTGTTACCGTGTGCAGGTGGACGGGACGAACGGGGATTGGATCTACTTGAAGGATGGGGTGCATGCCTATACCTCCAACGGGAGCGCGTTGGTGCTCCAGTATTCCCATGACGGGGAGAGCTATTCCGGTTCCCTGGTCTTTCCCTCGAAGCCTGGCACCTACCAGGCCGGTTCGGTCTCCATGGTGGTGGAGGAGAGCCGGAGCACGTTCCGTGAGCCCAACGGCTTCTGCCTGAGCTTCGTCGGAGGATCCGAACGGACAATCACCTCGGGCGACTATGCCCTGTATGATGAGCGTGGCCGCTGGGAGATCGGGCTCGAGGCGGCATGGAAGGAGATGTGGAGGAACGCCGGCTTGATTCTGGGTGGTTCCTATATCCCGGCGAAACTTGACGACGATGTGGTGGACACATGCACCGCCAGCGCGATGATGGGACTCTCCTTTCCGACCGGCCAATACGAGATCACGCTCGGTTTTGGTGGGTTTTTCTGGTTCTGGGGCGATGCAGGTTCTGACGATCTGACCAAGCAGATGTATGGGTTGCAGGGCATGCTGCGCTACACCTTCAACGTCAACCGGCACTGGTTCGCGGGCTTCGACGTGATGATGCGCTACTATCTGAAGAGCCGGTTCTTCCATAAGGAGGCCGGACAGATTGTCAGCGATGCCCCGGAGAACAGGGATGGCGGGGCGATGACCTTTGGAGCCCATGCGGTGGTGGGGTACCGCTTCTGATGATTTTTCCATTCATCTCCTTCCATCTCGCGCATCAGATGCTGGACGAGCGGGAGATGCGGGCCCTGGAGGGGGTCTGCGCCCATCGGCACAACGCTGACAGTTGCATCGACGACTATATCGGACGCCATCAGTTGGATACCGGTTACCAGGTGCGGGGCGCGATGGAGGAAGGGGAGAACCTGTTCGGCATCACCGATCCGGCATTCTTGCGCCACACGAGTGCCTATTTCAGCGCGCTTCGCGCTGCCGAGATCTTCTGGCGCAAAGCGGAAGCCCCTTTCGGCTTCGATACGCTGCAGGACCTGCATGGGGAGCTTTTCGGGGATATCGATCCCTTTGCCGGAATGCTGCGTACCTATCCCGAGGGAATCTACTGTGCTCCTGGCCTGATTGAGAGCCAGGGTGAGGAAATCCTGTTCCGGTTGCAGACTGACGGCTATCTCGGCGGGAAGGAGGCGATGCTTCCTGGATATCTGGGAGACTTGCTTGCCCTCCATCCGTTCGCGCGCGGCAACCGCATGGCCGTCCACCTGCTGTTCGAGCAGATGGGCCGGTTCCGCCATTGGCAGGTGGATTGGAGTGTCCTCGACCTGCAGACAATGGCCTCATGCGAAGATGAGGCCGTCATGGGGCGTGGACACGGTCTGTCCGCCTATTTGCTTCCGGCAATCTGCCCGAAGACCCAAAGCGGATCGACCCGCTGAAATTTCCCAGGATTGGTTTCCAATGATTTCCCTTTCGCGTCCAACTCGAGGTAGAGGGAGTCGGGAATCTGCACCATTCCCTCAAGCTCCCCGGTCGGCCCCAGCTTGCTGAAGGAAAGCTGCCCGTCACGGTGCTCGGCGAAGAACAACGTGGCTTGCTGGTCGGCCGGTTCCTGACGCAGGCCTAGGTAAAGCTTGCAGAGTTCCAGCGTCCGGTCGTCGAGCAGGTTCTCGAAGGCCAGCACCTTTTCCTTCAGCTCGTTCACGTTCCTGACCAGCCTGAGCTTCAAGCCGGCCAGTTCCTTCGGAGCGTCGACCTTGCTGGTCTCTTCCTTGGCGTCAGGGGCGAGCAACAGGGCGTAGCCCGCATCCTTGTGGACCACGACCAACTCGTGCTCCACCTGGAAGCGGGTGCCGCACTTGGTGCACGTGTGGGTGAAAAGGGAGTCTGTCAGGATGGCATACTGCTGGTTCGGCTCCTTCCCCAGATCCACGCTGGTGGGCATCTTCAGGTGCTGCACCGCGTGGCAGGAGGGGCAGAAGAGGTCTACCTCGACATTACTCGCCATCAGGTTCTTCCTTTCTTGTCTTCAGGACGGCCTTGCGGGTCACCTTTTCCTTGAAGCGGGGAATGGCGCTGCGCACCGCCTTGTGGCGGATGCGGAAGCAGTAGTGGATCCGCGGGTCGCGCTGGAAGTCGTCGCCGATCGTCTGGGGGGTGATGTCCTCGATCTCATAGTCCTCGTCAAGGAACGGGGCCAGATGGAAGCGCCGGAAGTTGCAGGAGAAGATCAGCGTGCCATCGGTGTCCAGGTGCATCATGCAGGCTTTGATCAGGTCTACATGGTCGCGCTGCACGTCGAACGAATTCCTGCCCTTGCTGTTGCTGAAAGTCGGAGGGTCGCAGAAGATCAGGTCAAAGCGGTCGTAGGTGTCGTAGAGGAACTGCAGCACGTCGCTTCGATAGAAGAAATGGTTCATCGACGTGTAGCCGTTCAGCCGCATGTTCTGTTGGGCCCAGTCCAGGTAGGTGCTTGATGCGTCGACACTGACCGTGGACAGGGCACCCCCCTTGGCGGCCTCGACGGTGGCGCTGCCGGTGTAGCAGAAGAGGTTCAAGAAACGTTTGCCTTTGGCCATCTCGCAGATTTCAGCGCGGATGGGGCGGTGGTCCAAAAAGAGACCGGTGTCCAGGTAGTCGCTGAAGTTGACCAGGAACTTGCATCCATTCTCATGGACGATGAAGTACTTGCCGGTATCGTTGAACTTCATGTACTGCTTCTTGCCGCTCTGTCGGGAACGGGTCTTCACGAAGATCCTGTCGCGGTCGATGCCGGTGGCGCGTTCGGTCGCGTCGACCAGGTCCTGAAGCCTGCGCGCGGCGTCTTCCTCGGGGATTTCCGCCGGAGCCTCGTACTCGCTCAGAACGATCCAGTTCTTCTCGTACATGTCGATGGCGGCGTTGAACTCCGGCATGTCGGCATCATAGATGCGGTAGCAGGTGACCCCTTGCCTTTCCATCAGCGGGACAATCGCATCCAGGTTCTTCTTCAGCCGGTTGTAGACCATCTGGGCGGTGTCGTTCAGCGGCTGTGCCAGGCGTTCCGCCTTGCGGGCCTCGGCACGGGCGGTGCGCTCGGCCTTCTCCTCCGCGCTGAAGACATAGTAGTGGGCCAGCTGGCAGGGGATGCCGCCATTGGTGACCGTGTTGGTGCGGTCCGGCTTCATGTCAACGTAGGAAAGCAGCTGCTGGTCGCCGCAGAGGATGGCGATATGCCAGCCAAGGAAGAGGTTGGAGAACTTCTCCCCCATCTGCTGGTAGAGCAGTTGCATCGGCTCGTCGGCTTCCATGCGCACACCGTACGGAGGATCGGTGATGACATAGCCACGGGGCGCAGGCACCTCGTCGGCGGTAATGTCGGTAAAGTCCTGCACGCCAAAGGAAATCAGGTCTGCCACTCCAGCCGCCTGGGCGTTGGCCTTGGCTATGCGGACCGCCTTCGGGCTGATATCCCAGGCATAGATCTTGATATCGTTTTTCCGTCCTTCCTTGCTCTTGGCGATCAAATCGGCCTTGATGGACTCGAACAGTTCCTTGTCATAGCCGGGAAGTTTCTGGAAGGCGAATGTCCGGCCGGGGGTGACGATGCCGGGGGCGGTATCGCTGGCGATCAAGGCCGCCTCGATGGCGATGGTACCGGCTCCGCAGAATGGATCGAGCAACACAGGTCGCTTGCCTGGCTCGTCGTCCAGAGCTTTTCTCCAGTCGCTTCTCCAGACGATGGCGGCGGCAAGGTATTCGGCAAGGACCGCGTCAGTCACGTCGGTACGGTAGCCGCGCTTGTAGAGCGCCTTGCCGGAGAAGTCGACGTACCAGCAGATGTGCCCGTCGTCCAGATGGAGATGGAAGGTCACATCCGGGTTCTCGGTATCGACTTGCGGGCGCTCCCCGTCAAAGACGCTGCGGATACGGTCGACGATCGCGTCCTTCAGCCTGATTGCGGCGAAATGGGAATTGTTCAGCCAGTCGGTGTGCTTGACGGTTTCGGTGACAGAGAAGGAGAGCTGGGGGTTGATCCAGTCTTCCCAAGGGATACGCACGCTGGCGGCGTACAGGTCGTCGGCCGATTCCACCCCGTCTTCCTCATACAGGCCAAGGAGCACGCGGGTCGAGACCCTGCTGGTCAGGCAGAAGGTGTAGGCCGCCTTCAGGTCGGCCTGGAATTCCACTCCGCCCACGAAAGGCTTGATGTCGGTGCAGCCTGCTTGTGCCGCTTCTTCCTTGATGATGTCGCTCTGGTTCTGGGCGGATGTGACGAAATAAATCATTTTTTCTCCTTGTCTGCTGGTTCGTTCAGCAAACGTGCTAGTGCCTCTTTCTCAAATGTGTAGCGGGAACCGCAGTTCCCGCAGGTCAATTCTAACGGAAAAGGTCCTTTCGTGAGAATATCCTTACGGGTATCCTCCGGCAGATGCTGGAGATAGCCGGCGAAGCGCTCCTTGGTGCAGGGACAGGAGAATCCGACCATGCCGCTGTCCAGGTGCTGCGGCCTCAACTCGGCGCAGTGGACGTTGACATAGGCCTGCATGTCCAGGCCGTTCTCCAGCCAGGCGCCGACCGGTTTCAGGTGGCTGCCTACCTGCTCGACTTGCTTGATCGCCTTCTCGTCACAGCCCGGCATCAGCTGGAACAGCAGTCCTCCGGCACCGGAGGGATGGCCTGCTTTGTCGAACTGCATGGCAAGGTCGACCAGCGTGGGAATCTGCTCGCTCTGCTGGTAGTAGAGGGCCAGGTCCTTGGCCAGGCTGCCATGTTCGATCATGATTTGCCCGGAAACCGGCTCGCGGTTGCCTTCGATCAAGCGGGTGACGGTAAGGAATCCCGGACCGTACAGCGGGGAGAGGTTGGTGTCCTTCAGCGGCTTGGCGAGCGGGATGGGATTGTGGACCAGACTGCCGCGTACCGCTCCGCAGGCCCAGGCCTCGGCGGTATAGCCGCCAATGGGACCGCCACACTCGACGGTCAGTTGCAGGCGGTCGTTGCCCTTCATCGAGCTCGCCATCAGCAGGCTGGCGATGTAGGCCTTGCCAAGCACCAGGGTCTCGAGCACCCCGGTATGGAAATTGGCCTGCATCTCGTTGACAAGCCGAGTGGCGCCGATGGCCGTCAGACGGACTTGGCCGTCACACAGCAGATAGGTGTCTTTCGTATCGGCAGGGATATGGTCGAGGTGCTCCAAGACCTTGGAATCTAATGGTTGTTTGATCATGGAGACAATGTACTCGCCGGCTCTGGCTTTGACAAGATTTGCGGGTGGGGTATCTAATAACCGGTATGAGACCTCACACCTATCTGCTGACGGGCGCGACCCGCCCGGGAAGACTGGGTTACCAGATTGCGCTTCGCTTCCTTGAGGAGGGAGACCGCCTTGTCCTTTCCATCCATCGGCAGGAAAGCGACCTGCCTGACCGGTTTCCCGGCCAGGTGCGGACCTGCCATGCCGATTTTGCCGACCCCTCGTGCATGGAACGGTTGTTGGACGAAGCGGGGCCGACGGATGGAATCGTCAATGCCGCCAGCGAGTTCCTTCCCACCGGGTTCCAGCAGACGATGGCAGACGATCTGCGGCGCAGCCTGGACATCCATGTGGTGGCTCCGTTCCTGCTTGCCCAAGGCTATGCCGCCCGTGGGAAGGGCTCTTCAATCGTCCATATCCTGGATTCCTACGCCTTGGCGGGGAAGGGCGGAAGGGTGGCTTACCGGCTGGCCAAGAGCGCGCTCGCCGAGGAGGTCCGTCTGCTTGCCCCTGTCCTGGCTCCCCGGATCAGGATCAACGCGGTCGCCCCGGGAATGGTCATTCCCTCGCCCGGCGAGGAGGAGTTCGCCAAGAGGGAAGAAGCGTCGTCGCCGCTAGGGAAACTGGCCACGGTGGAGGATGTCTTTCAGGCGGTCCGCTACCTGCTCGGGGCCGTTTCGGTCACCGGCCAGACAATCTTTGTCGATTCCGGCGCCTTCCTTAGGTGATGGATGCCCGTTTTTTCGGTATACTGGGTGGCATGAAGTTCCATCGCATGAGCAAAGACCAGAAGGAAAGGCTCCTGTTCCTTTCCATGCTGGCCGCGGTTTTCATCATTCTGATCGGGCTCGAGCTCTTTCTGACCCACGCTCTGCTGCAGAGCGAGACCCTGAAGATGCAGGGCGAGGCGGAGCGTGCCTTCAATACGGTCTACATGGATCTGCAGGAGGGGGGGCAGGACAAGGCGATGCGGACCATGCAGAACGAGCACGTCGCCGGAATGGCCATCTACAACTCGACTGGCAGGCGCATGGTGGGTCTGGGAGTCACCCCCTTGGTGCTTGACCTTTCCGCCGACCATTCCTCGTATGGACGGAACTTCACTACCGGTGCGGTCAGCTACAACGCCAAGACGGGCAACGTCGAGTATGTCCGCATGGCCCGTCTTTCCATCCTGCTGGACACCGAGAACCTATCCCTGTCGGAGAACGGGTACCTTTCCAACCCGATGGAATTTCCCGACGTGCTCTATCTGGTCATGGATGGGTCCGAGTACCATGCCCGGCTGGTGGGCACCCGATTCCTCGGACTGTTCGCCGCGCTGGTGATAGGGGGCTTGTTCCTGATGGTGTTGCGCTTCTACCTTTCCAACCTTTCCTACCGCCAGACGCTGAGCAAACAGGAGAACCTGGTCAGTCTCGGCCAGGCAGCCCGTACGCTTACCCACGAGATCAAGAACCCGCTGTCGGCCATCAAGCTGCAGCTCGCCATCCTGAAGAAGACGCTGCCGGAGGACCAGCAGGGACGGCTGGAAGTACTGGACAGCGAAGTGGAACGGCTGGTCCAGCTGACCAACAAGGTCAGCGATTTCCTCCGCAATCCGGTAGGCAGTCCCACCGTCATCGATCTTGCCGAGCTTTTCACCCAGCTGGTAGCCGCCTTCGGCAAGGAGATTCCCGTCCGTAGCGTGGGAAAGCCGCGGGTGCTGATGGACGCCGACCGCGCCCGGTCGGTCTTCGAGAACCTGTTGAAAAACGCTTTGGAGAGCACTTCCGATGGCCGCGATCCCCAGGTCGAGGTCTCCATCTTCCGCGACAAGCGGCAGCTGGTGCACGTGCGGGTGATGGACCGGGGGGATGGCATTTCCAAGGAAAACGGGAAGAAGATCTTTGATCCCTTCTTCACGACGAAAATCCACGGCTCAGGCATCGGGCTTGCCATCAGCCGCCAGTTTGTCAAGGCCCGCGGGGGCAAGCTGACCCTTTCCAACCGGGAAGGGGGAGGCGCTGTCGCCGAAGTGGTCATTCCGGCCAACCTGAAGGAGTGAGACCTTATGATGGTGTTGATTGTCGACGACGAGAAAAATATCCTCAGCCTGCTGCAGCAGTACCTGGAGATTGAAGGAATCCAAAGCGTTGGCGCGGAAAACGGGCTTTCGGCCCAGCGGATGCTGAAGGAACGCCCCTACGACGCCATGCTGGTCGATTTGAAAATGCCCGGCATGGACGGCCTGCAGCTGATCGAATGGGCTCGGGGCGAAGGGCTGCACCTGCCGATCATCATGATGAGCGCCCATGGGGAGATTGCCGACGCGGTCACCGCGCTGAAGGAGGGGGCACAGGACTATGTCGTCAAGCCCTTCGATCCCGAGGAGCTGGTCGCCAAACTGAAAAAGCTGGTCGAGGCGCAGCAGGTGCAGGAAATGGTTGCCGGGGTGTCGTCCAGCGAGGGGGACGACGGCGCTTTCATCGGCCAAAGCCCCCAGATCCAGCGGATCAAGGCCCTGATCCGTCGGATCCAGGATTCCAGCTCGACTGTCTTGATTACCGGCGAGAGCGGTACCGGCAAGGAGGTGGTCGCCCGCGCCATCCACGCCGCCAGCCATCAGAAGCATGGACCCTTTGTCGCCATCAATATCGGCGGAGTGCCGGAGAACCTCTTGGAGAGCGAGCTGTTCGGCTACGAGAAGGGGGCTTTCACCGGAGCGGTGGCCCGCAAGAGCGGCAAGTTCGAGCTGGCCGACGGCGGCACGCTCTTTTTGGATGAGATCGGCGACATGCCCCTTGCCCTGCAGGTCAAGATCCTCAGGGTGCTGCAGGAGCGGAAGATCACCAGGTTGGGCGGCACGACGCCGATGCCGATCAATGCCCGGATTGTGGCGGCGACCAACAAGGATTTGGAGAAAATGGTGCAGGAAGGGAAGTTCCGCGAGGACCTCTTCTACCGGCTGAACGTGGTGCGCATCCAGATTCCCCCCCTGCGTGAGCGCAAGGACGATATTCCGCTCCTCGCGGCCGGCATCCTTTCCCGCTTGAACGCGCAGGTGGGGCACAAGGTCAAGGGCTTCACTCCCGCTGCCCTGCAGGCGCTGTGCGCCTATGATTTCTATGGAAACGTGCGGGAACTGGAGAACGTGCTGGAGCGCGCGGTCATCTTCTCCTCGGGAGACGAGATTACCGTCGATGACTTGGACCTCCGCTCAGGGGCTTTCACCAAGGAGCAGAAGACCGCCACTGTGGACAAGGAGGCCAAGAGCCTGAAGGATATCGAGCAGGATGCGATCATCCAGTCGCTGCGCCGCTGGGAGGGCAACCGTACCAAGGCTGCCAAAGAACTCGGTATCTCGCGTCGCACGCTGATCAACAAGATTCAGGAATATGGGTTGGAGGAACTGTAATGGAACATTGGCAGATGGAGAGCCTGTACGGGAATGTCGATTCTCCGCGCTTTCAGGAGGATCTGAAACGGGAAGTGGAGCTCGCCCGGAACCTGCAGGCCGACTTGGAGAACCCCGGCCAGGATTTCGTGGAAGCGCTGGACCGCTACCAGAAAATCCTGGATATCGACGAGACCCTCGAGGCTTTTGCAAGCTGCATGCAGAGCACAGACACCAGGAGCGCCCTTTTTGCCAAGGGGGTCAGTCAGGCCGAGGAGGCCTCCCTTGCCGTTGCTGACCTGGAAGTCCATATGTTGCTCTTCGTCCAGAAACGGAAGGACGAGGTAGCCGGACTGACCAGAAAAGGGGGAAAGCTGGAGGCCTATGCGTTCGTCCTCGGCCAGATGCTCGAACAAGCCGGACATACGATGAGTCCGGAACTGGAAAACCTTGCCAGCGATTTGGGTCGTTCCGGCACCGAAGCTTTCCGCAGGCTCCAGGACACGGTCAGTTCCCAGGCGGAGATCGGATGGGGTGACGGAAAACGGACCGGTACCCAGCTGCGCGGCTATGCATTCAGTCCGGACCGAGAGTTGCGCCGAATCGCCTTTGAACGGGAAACCGCCCTGTGGAAGGAGCATGCGCCGGCTTTCGCCGCGGCCCTCAACGGCGTCAAGGGTACCACGATCACCTTGGATGGACGAAGGGGATGGAAGAGCCCGTTGGAGCGCTCGGTCAGCCAGTCCCGGCTTGATCCGCCCACCTTCCATGCGCTGATCGATACCCTGAAGGAGAGCCTTCCGGTCTTCCGCCGCTACCTTGCCGTCAAGGCCAAGGCGCTCGGATTGGAGAAACTGGCATTCTACGACCTGTTCGCCCCGGTAGGGGAAGGGAGTACCCGTTATACCTATGGGGAGGCGCAGGAATTTGTCGTCAGACAGGTTTCCGCCTTCTCGCCACGGATGGGCAGTTTCATGCGGGACGCCTTCCGCAAGGGTTGGGTCGACCCGATGCCCCATGCCGGCAAGGTGGGCGGCGCCTTCGACACCGCCTTTCCGCTTTTCGGGGAGAGCCGCGTGCTTGCCAACTTTGACGGCACCTACAACGGGGTGTCGACCTTCGCCCATGAGCTGGGCCACGCCTTTCATGACAGCATCGTCCTGCCGTTGCCCAGCTTGCTGAGGACCTATCCGATGACGTTGGCGGAGACCGCGTCGATTTTCAGCGAGTTCGTCACCCTCAAGGGCGCTCTGGAGGAAAGCACCTCCAGAGGAGAGCGGGTGATGCTGGAGGACCAGTTCCTGCAGAACGCCTGCCAGGTCTGCGTCGACATCCTTTCCCGCTTCCTGTTCGAGGACGAGGTTTTCCGCCTGCGCAAAGAGGGGGAGGTTCCGGTCGACACGCTCTGCAAGGTGATGGTCAAGGCACAGCAAGACACCTACGGCCCGCTGTCGGCCTATCATCCCTACATGTGGACGATGAAGAGCCATTATTACAGCAGCGATTTCAGCTACTACAACTATCCCTACGCTTTCGGACAGCTTTTCGGCCTGGGCCTTTACCGGGTCTACGAGGCGGATCCTGCCCGTTTCGAGGAGAAATACGTCACGTTGCTTTCCGCAACCGGCAGCCAGGATGCGGCCACCTGCGCCGCATCGATCGGCCTGGACATCCGCGACAAACGGTTCTGGGAGGAAAGCGTCTCGGTCATCCAAGGCTTCGTGGAGGCCTTTGCCCATGATTGTGCAAACTGAGAATCTGGTGCAGGGAGGGCTCGCTCTGGCGAAGGATCCCGAAGGAAAGATCCTGCTGGTGGACGGAGCCTTGAGCGGAGAGACGGTCGACGTCCAGGTGGACCGGACGACTTCCACTGTCGGTTTCGCCCACGTGACCAATATCCTTTCCGCCAGTCCAGCCCGTGTCTTTCCTGCCTGCCCTGTCTACCAGTCCTGCGGGGGTTGCAATCTCCAGCACTTGGCTAGCGGCCTGCAGGCGGAAGTGAAGGATGCCTTGGTCAAGGAGAACCTGCGTCGGATCGCCGGGGTGGAGGATGTCCCTTCCGATCCGGTGGCATCCGGGCCTGCCTGGGGCTGGAGGATCCGTAGCCGGTTCCATGTCGACCTCGTCCATGGCAAAGTGGGGTTCCTTGCTTCCAAGAGCAACCAGCTGGTCGCCTTGGACGACTGCCCGGTGCTGGTGGGCTCGCTCCGGAACCTGCTCAGGGAAAAGAAGCAACTCCTTGCCGAGGGGCGGAAGGCGATGTTCCAGGGCAAGGGAACCCGAGGGCTCTTCGAAGTGTCCTGCTTCGCTGGGGACGATGGCATCTCGTTTGACGGGAAGCCGGTCCATATCTCGGTCGCCGGGATCGATTTCCTTGTTTCCGGAAATGTCTTCTTCCAGTCCAACCGTGAGGTGCTGCCTGCCATGGCTTCCTTCATCCGCCGGTGGGGCGAGGGAAACCGGGTCATCGACCTGTACAGCGGGGTGGGAACCCTGAGCGCCTTCCTGGGGGAAAGGGAACAGGTGACGCTTGTGGAGAAGAATCCCTCCTGCCGCGTCCTTGCCTGCAGGAACGTCCCTTGGGGCAAGGCTTTCACCGGGGATGCCGGCCGCTTCAAGGCCAGGGGGCCGATCGACCTGGTGCTGGTCGATCCCCCTCGGACCGGACTGGACAAGGAGGTTCCCTCCCTGATTGCCTCCTGGAAGCCTGCCAGGGTGCTGTATATGTCCTGCAACAGCGTGACGCTGGCCCGGGATGTTGCCCGTTTCCTGCAGGTAGGGTATGCTCCGAAGAGGCTCGCGGTATTCGACATGTATCCCCAGACATGGGAGCAGGAAGCCTGCATCGTGCTGGACCGGAAGGAGTGAGGTATGCGTGACGGTTTCATCAAGGTGGCCTTGGGTTCACCCATCGTCCAGGTCGCGGATGTGGCGTACAACGTGGAGCGCGTCAAGGACCTGGTGGAGCGTGCCGCCAAGGGAGGGGCGCGGCTGGTCGTGCTGCCTGAGCTCTGCCTGACCGGTTATACCTGCGGAGACCTGTTCTTGCAGCAGTCCCTGCAGGAGGCGGCTGTCGAAGGGCTTTCCTCGGTAGTCCTGTTCAGCCGTGGCTATGACCTGGTCATCGTCGTAGGCCTGCCGTTGGCCCTCGGGTCCCGGCTCTACAACGTGGCAGCTGTCGTCTACAACGGGAAGATCCTCGGAGTGGTGCCCAAGAGCCATATTCCCAACTATCGGGAATTCTATGAGCGGCGCTGGTTTTCCCCGGCTCCGGAAGAAACGGCGGAAATTTCCCTCTGCCGTCAGGTGGTTCCCTTCGGTTCCCGCCTGCTTTTCTGCTGCGCGGCT
>Ga0256869_1000902_pt1 | contig 13678 bp, 16 predicted proteins | sample RumenRJG_05RNA_FD_186096 | JGI IMG/M metagenome (GOLD analysis project Ga0256869, IMG submission 186096) | Metatranscriptome of bovine rumen microbial communities from Lethbridge, Alberta, Canada - Rumen RJG_05 (Metagenome Metatranscriptome) | ecosystem: Host-associated > Mammals > Digestive... | reverse complement strand
GGACAGGTTCAGATTTATGGCTATCACAGAAAAATCCCTAAAAAACGCTGCATACATTACAGACGATGCCATAGGACTTGACTACTCCGAGTGCCGAAAAATATATGACTTTATGCAGCGTGAGTTTGATATGACTGACATCAGCGAAAGGTTGTGCGAACAGTACGGGCAAATGGCAGCACAGCGTATTGAGCGCAAGCACCCCGCCGTCTTTGATGCAATTTTAAAGGAGTATCAGCGTGGCAAGCGTGATAACGATACTTGGAGTTATATTCTCAACAACGCCATAAGTACCGAGCTGCCAGAGCATACAATCAAAGAGGTACAGCACAACGAGAAGATCTTCTTTGATACGGAAACAACAGGACTGCACCCCGAGATAGACGACGAGGTGCTTGAAATCGCTATCATAAATCAAGACGACGAGGTGCTGCTGCACACATATGTAAAGCCAGAGCATAGGACCTCTTGGGACGAAGCCGAGGAGATCCACCACATAACGCCCGAAATGGTGAAGGACTCCCCTACACTTACGCAGCTTAAACCGCTGCTTACTGAAATTTTCAACTCGGCAGACAGAATAATAGCATATAACATCGAATATGACCGAAATTTTATCGAGCCTGCACTTGATATAGACTTCGGCGATAGAGCAAGATGTGCAATGCTTGAATTTGCTCACTACTACAAAGAGCCTAACCAGAAAACAGGCGGGTACAGGTGGAAAAACCTTACCTTTGCAATGAATAATCTCGGCAAAGAATGGAGAGGACAGGCACACGGCGCTCTGGCTGATACATATGCAGCCAAAGATGTGTGGGACGAGCTGCACAAGCCCGTCCGTGAACGCAAGAACTCGCACGGACCTTACACACGGTAACAAGGAGGGAGACATATGGACGCTATTTACATTTTCACAGAAAACGGAAGAACACAGTATGCTTACAGCAAATACGGCGGCAACTACGCTACCCCGCTTGTACGGCTTTCGGAAGCATCATTCGCATCGTTTGAACACGAATGTCACACACTTGATGCGATAATGGAGCTTAACTATGACGGTGAGTATACACCGCAGGAGCGTAACGGCAATAAGGTATTCAATCGACTTGACGACACCAAAATGACAAATGATACTGCGTATATGCTTATGCGCAGCGGCGTTGTTGGTTCTGTAATAAATGTAGACCTTGACCGCAGCATAATAAGGTATAGCTTTAATAGCACCTTTGGAAAGCAGAACTATGTGCTTGACATTATGGAAGCAAACAACGCACTACAAGATGCGTTTGAAATGGAAGGCAGCAAGCCGAAGATAACAGCCATATCTGCAAATCTTGAACCGTCATTTGAGATAATACAGCACCAAGGAAAAAGCAAGGACTATGTTATGGATATAGTCGTCATTGAACCAGATACGCCTGCATACGCAAAGCGGCTCGATATATCAGACGGTAAACTACGTGCTATGCAGTCGGTAGTGCAGGGCTACCTCGAACCGCTGCGCGATATTGAAGAAGAAGGAATGTATGTATACGGCAACGATGAAGCAAGAGTCCTCAAACAGTCTCCAAACCGTCGGACCGAGGGGCAGGCGATCTGTGGAACATTCTTTATCTGCGGCTGCGACGAGAACACAAACAGTGTGTCGCTCACATCAGATCAGATGCACAAGTACATCGAGATGTACAAAACTCCCGACAGGTTTAGTGAACAAGAGATTGAAGCAGCACATCGTTGCGAGATGTACTTTTTTACAATATCGGAAATGAGCTACCCTGGTCCTTCGCAGCAAGCGCAAAAACAAACTGCACAGCAGACAAGGAGCGTTAAACTGTGAGTGCTTGACATCGAAAGAAAGGCTGTGATATAATGCTGATATACGAGGATAAATACTATTCTTCGGACGGTGGTGTGTGGAAGATCGCAAAGCGACTCGGCAAATATGCGATACTCGAAGGCTACAACGGAGATAAGCGGATCGTACTCCTTGTTGAAGGATTGACATTCGAGGGAACAAAGCTGTGCTGGAGCAAGCAAAGTGCTTTCCAGAGCATAGAGCAAGCCGAGCTGGAGATAACCAAAAGAACAGCACAGCGAAAGGCTTCTGAAAAAGCGCTGCATAATACTTTCACACAGCACACAACAATGCGCAAATCGTACAAAGGCAGAAAAATCAAGGTATAACAGGAGGTAAAGTTTATGAAAATATCAGAGCAAATGAACACAGAGGGATTAACATACTTGGGTGTTTCACTTGAAGAACACGAGCGACTCTTTTGGGAAGGAGCAAAGAAAGGCGAAGAAGGTATCAGGATAAGCAAAGAAACTGTCCAAAACGGGATAGAACAGGCAGGCATCGACTATAATGACTTAACAACTGCATTGCCGTTTGATCGCCTTTGCATTATCGCCAATGATACAGTGCTTGACTCTATCGACGATGAATGTCCGCTGCTTTACAACCGCATCTTTGATGCTTTTCTCGCAGGCGCACCTTACACCGCACTCAAACGAGCTGCGAGACTGCTCGCCGACGAGATAGACGAATTGGAAAAGAGTGCAGCAGAGCGTGGCTGTGAGCCAGCCGAGCTGGAGGAAGCATACTTAAAGCTGTGAGTTTCTGCCACGGTGGCAGAAGATACGACCGTACCTTGTGTGCGGTCTTTTTATTTATAAGGAGTGGTTTAAATGAATTATAACACCCCCGAAGAATTGATTATCGCTGCGGCGAGCACCCGCTGTAAGCCCGCCGTTTTGAAAGCCCAACTGATAGAGATAGCCAAAGAACACGGCTGCGAGGTCAAGGATAAGGCAGAAAAAAGAGATGTCGCACTCTCAATTGCCGACAAGTTGGGATATGCCAAGATGCAAGAGCTTGTACACACAGGAGTTTCATCACAGGATTTTCAAGAAAAGTTTGGAATAGACCACAAAGATGTCAAGACAATGGAGAGCAAAGGTTTTTTGAAAGTCACAGGCTACTACGAAGCACGAATGTATGGCAAGTATCGGAACGTGCCGTTGTACGACGCTTTTCAGTTCTTCGGGCTGACAAAACCCGAGGTCGATGCGTGGCTGACCGAGAATAGACCGAAAAGAAAGGCACAAACAGCGAAAAAGTAAGGTGAGCTGTGGTTGCTGCAACAGCCACGATCATACTATTAAAATGTATACAGGATAAGCTCGCAAGGAGGATAAACAATGCTGAAAAGTAAATATGTATGTGAAGCCTGCGCAGAGTTATCAATCGACTGCAACGGTTGGAATTTCCTCGTTATCTTCGGAAAGCACATCAACGGCTACTACATAGCAATCCCCAATCACAATATATGCGTCGAAGCCGCTTGCGCCGCTGATACTTTCTATAACGAGGGTCGGCTGCTCGCCGCAGGCGTTGGTGAGAAAGAAGCAGCAGAAATCGCTGAAATAATCAGTTCGGAATTATCATAACGCAAAGAAAACAGCGCAAAAGCGTTGAAATGTTGACTTTTAGGCAAAAATATGGTATAATAGAGGTGAGGATAATGGACAAGATACCCGAAAAAGCCACACTTGATAATTGTACAAGCGACAAATATTGTGACGATTGTGGAAACCCCTGCCTTTTTCATTTGAGAGACAGTACGCACGAGTTCACAATTGGACTTATAGATATTCTCCGATGCGTTAAGTTCGCAGAGGAAGAAGGAGTAATACCAGAGATTGAAAGCAAGTGGTGGCATACAGTATATAAACGATATGGTGATTTCAATAAAGAGGTGTAACCCTTGAAATACTGCAAACTTAAAACAGGAACATACGATGCTTTCATAATTGAAAAATCAACATTTGAAGCCAAAACGAAGCAAGATTACCCTTACTACACAACAGGAGAACATAATGAGCAAAGACAATTTGCCGTCTGCCCTGCTTGTGATAATCCTATTCAAATCATCGGCTTATATAAAGAGTTAAAGAATACTGACAAGCCCTACGGAAAGCATTATATGGGTGATGTTAAAGGACTTGCATATTACAATGAGCAAGCCTATCGGTATTGCCCGTACTCAAATAATAAAATCACAGTGAACGCTAACAGCCGAAAAGAAAAGCTCACGGAATTGGAGAAAAACATTTACTACTCGTTAAGGAATAACTTTGATAGAGTTGTTTACATATTATCAAAAGAGCTGGACATATGGATAACCCCTTCGGCTGCAAGGAAGATGTTAAGCACCTTTGTCAAAGGTCAAGGTTGGCTCTATCCTTGGGCAACTCTGACAAACATTCCTTTTGTGTTTGCTCACCTCACTTGGAACAAGTCGCTTTTTGCGCAACCTATATTAAAAGGAACAGACCTGTATTATGCAATACAAGGGCGTGATAATGTTACTTTTGAGCATCTGGATTATCTTCCAGACTATGAACGATTAAAGGCAGTTGATAATCGGTTCATCGACATATGTTATTGCGTTATAAACCACAAAAGGCAGCTTGAAAATGATGAACTGACAGAGACTATGGAACTTGTTGTAACTGACAACATTTCTCGCAAGGATATTTATATAAAGCAGATCGTTGTAACCGAAAGCAGATTGTTTGACATCACAAGTAAGGCAAAGAATTATAGAAATAACAATCTTCTGCAAATAGCTAAAGAGTTAATGCCCGATATATAAAGAAAAGAAGCCAAAGAGGTGATTGATATGACAAAGAAGATACTTACCATACTGCTTGCGCTTGCTATGCTTGCAGCGACAGCCTGCACACAGGACAACAGCAGCGAGCCTACACGCGAGAACAGCAGCTCGGTATCTGACAGCTCAAAGGTAAATACGGAGTCCGAGAACAGCAGCGAGTCCGATGCAGACAGCAGTTCGGCATCTGACAGCTCGTCCGAGAACAGCACAGACGATAGCAGCACAGTCAACTCCGAAACAACCTCTGCTACCACAACGACGACCAAGAACAGCACGACTACTACAACTACAAAGGCGCAAGCAACTACCACAACAAAGCAAGCTGTGGCTACCACAAGAGCTACACAGAAGCCTGTGCAGACTACAAAGGCTACTGTTAGGGCAACGGCGAAATCGACTACAAAGGCGACTGTTAAGACTACGCCAAAGGCTACACAGCCTGCGGTGAACACGGCAGCATACGTTAATAACATAATTGCTGACATCAACAAGATGTTCCCCGAGTCGCAGTTCAACAAGACTCTGTACGATAAGTTTGAGCGTCTGTGCAAGGGCGTTCCGACAAACGACGACCTGTATCAGATAAAAGAACAGCTTTGCAATTTTGCTATGCGCAAGTACAGCGGAAAGACAGGAACAATCACATATTGGCACGGCATTACACCTACACCTTGGCAAGATACCGTAACAGCTAAAAAGCCTATCAGTATTACGATAGACCGCACGCTCGTAGAGAACGATGCTCACCAAAACAACGGTGCTGATACAGTTTTAGTTTACTGCAATACTTGGACTGCTGATAGAAACTATAAGAACATCTGCACATTTATTAAGAATTGCTATCGTATGGTAAGTAGCGGTATACCTTCTCTCGTCAAGCGTTGTGACAACAAAGACCCCGAGCTAAACTATAAGCATAAGTTTTATGTATTCATAGGTTTAGGCGGATATGATAACAACTTGCATCACAACCTATACTATCTATGGTTTTGCGAAAGATAACAAAACAACTTAATTGAATATGTAAACAAGGACTACAATTTTAGGATTGCAGTCCTTTTTTTATTGCATTTTTTTAGATGATTGCCGCAAGGCAAGAAACGGAGGTATTTAATGAATAAATACAGACACTACGGCGTTCCCGAGCCGCCTTAACACTATTCTTCATTCGGACAGACATTGAATATTACAGAAAGGAAAATACTTATGAAGATAAAAAACATCATAAAGAGAGCAACAAGTGCTATCGCCGCCGCAGTTCTCGGTGCGACAACACTTACAAGTGCGCTCGTGAGTGCGGAAGCGGCAAATCCAAATCCGACACACGAAGCGACAAATATCAACTTTTCCTACACAGACGGATATATCAAGTATGATGCACACGCAGGCTATCCGTTTCCTAACGGTACAGGCGACGAAAAGCTGTGGATAATCAAGCTGAACAATCAGGTTTATGGCAATCTGTGTATTCACCCCGGGACGACGATAAACAGCTACACAGACGACTACTATGCTTATCAAGTAACATCGACAGGTGATGCGAACAGCAACTATTGGAAGAACAATCTGTCCGAAGGACAGAAATACACAATAGGTCTTTTGATGTACTACGGCTACCCTAACGGCGTTGATGAAAGCGGAATTGGTGCAACATCGGGCGCGGCTATGGACGCAACACAGATGCTCGTGTGGGAAGCGGTAATGAACACAAGAGTTCTGCCGAACAATTATGACGACTATGACAATTACAACAGTTACGCAAGTATGCAGCACCACTACACAGGCGGAAAGGCTGACTATCAGTATACTGCTCTGCGTGACCTTTATTACAAGCTCGGCGCAGGCAACGTCGTTGATGCACAGGCAACCGAAAGAACAAAGACATACTACAACTATCTTGTGAACAAGATAGTACATCACAAGGATTTGCCGAGTGTTGCTTATAAAAATGAAACAAAAGCAATAGCAAACGCTATCACGCTTAAATACAACAACAGCACCAAGCGTTATGAAGCTACATTCACAACGAACGAAAAGATGTTTGAGGATTTCGGCGCAAGAACAGCTATCGGCAACGTAGGTCTTAATGTTGACAAGCAGGGTGCGACCGCTGCTAACGGCAACGCAACATACGTTGTACACACAGCAAAGTATTTTAGCGGCACAAAGGTAACTGCGAGAATGGACAAGCAGTCCACAGTTGCGCACGAGAACAGGACTCCTTACGGCACAGGCTTACAGATTTGGGCGCAGAAGCTCACAAGCAAAACAAATCCTAATGATACCGTATCTGTTCAGCAGACGGTTACAGGCTCAAAGGCTGACCCGACAAGCGCATATATGGCTTTCAACGCACAAGAGTTGCGCGGTGATTTTACAGTAGTTAAAAAATCTGTAAAGTCAAACGGCGAGGAAGATGCGGTACTCGTTGAGAGTGTGCGTAAGGACGCACGCTTTATGGTCTACGATGTTGCCGCAGAGCGTTACATCAAGACCATTGAAGCACAGGGCAACTATCAGTATGTTTCTTCGGACGGATATTCCAACACCTCAACCAATCCAGGCACTATCTTCAAACTCAACACAGAAGGCAAATTTACAGTAACCAATTTGCCGCTTGGCAAGACATTCCGTGTAATCGAGTTTGAAACGGCTGCTCACTACGAAATACCAAAGGCAACGCTCGAGGTCACACTTGACGAAACAAACAAGTCACAGACCAAAGAACAGCCCAACAAGCACACCAAGAGCCTTTACGTTTCAAAGAGAGTTCTCGCCGCGAGTGACGACAAAAACCACATCAACGGCGCAGAGCTTAAAGATGCTAAAATGTCAATCGTTGCCGAGGACGGTACTACGTTCGCAACTTGGACAAGCGACGGTACAGAGCATCTTGTACAGGATATTCCCGCAGGCAAGTACACACTTAAAGAGCTTGCAGCTCCCGACGGCTATCAGATAGCTACTGACATCAGCTTCGAGGTTGACGAGAACAACAAGGTAACTGCGACAGGCGCAACAGTTGAGAGCAAGAACGATATACCTCTAATCGTGATGTTTGACGAGGTAACACGCACAGACATATCAAAGGTCGATGCGACTACGGGCAAGGAGCTTGCAGGAGCAGAGCTTCAACTATACGATTGGAACGATGTACTTGTTGAGTCTTGGACATCAACCACTGAGCCGCACAAGGTATACGGACTTGTTGTCGGTAAGACATACAGACTGTCGGAAAACCTTGCACCTATCGGCTACGCCAAGACCACTGACGTTAATTTCAAAGTCAAAGGTGTTGACAAGAACGGTAAGGCAATCGTAACGAAGGTCAAGATGGAGGACGAGGTTGCAAGAGGTACTATCAAGGTTCATAAGCGCACCGAAGGCAATCTGAACGTCGAGAACATCAAGTTTATCGTTGAAGGCACTACAAATGCGGGCGATAAGTTCACGACTGACGGTCTGACCGACAAAAACGGCGAGGTCGAGTTCCTTATTCCAACAGGCGTATATACCGTTACAGAAGATAAGGAAACGACTCCGACGGCGTACATTGTTGCCGAAGCACAGGATAATGTTGACGTAGAGTACGCGCAGACCACAGAGCTGACCTTCTTCAATGCTGAAAAGACAGGTTCGATAAAGGTTCAGAAGCGCACCGAAGGAGACATCAACCTTGAAGGCATTGAGTTCACTCTTTCGGGCAAATCTACATCTGGCAGAGACATCAGCATCACAAGCAAGACCGATGCACAGGGCGTAGCGGAGTTCAAGGGAATACCTATCGGCGACTACACAATAAAGGAAACGGGCGGCGTGAACGCTGCATACATTATCGCAGAGCCGCAGAAGGTTACTGTGCTTTATGCACAGGAAACATCTGCCGAGTTCTTCAACGCTGAAAAGACAGGCTCTATCAAGATACAGAAGAAAACCAAAGATATGACGAACATCGAGGGCATCACGTTCACTCTTTCGGGTACATCGACAAGCGGTCGAGACATCAGCATCACAAGCAAGACCGATGCACAGGGCGTTGCGGAGTTCAAGGGAGTACCTATCGGCACATACAAGATAACTGAAAGCGGTGTACCCGCAGGCTATCTTGTAGCAGAGCCGCAGAGTGTCAAGGTTGAGTATGCGCAGACAGTTGAAGCAACGTTTATCAACGAGGAAAAGCCCGAGCAGCCGCCACAAACAGGCTTCAACGGCGGTAACAGCACAACTATAATGCTTCTGCTTATCGGTATTGGTGCTATATCCTGCGGTGCTTTCGTCGGCAAGCGCAAAGAGGACAAGTAAAAAGAACAATCCGTGAGTTTCTGACACGGTGACAAAAGTGGAGAGCTACCTGTTGTGGCAGCTCTCCTTTTTCTTTAAAGAGAGGTGAAAAACAATGGCTGATACAGTAAAAAACATCAAGATAGACAGCGAGAAGGTCAAGGCTATCAAGCTGTATGCAGGCGATTACGACATCGACAAGGTTGTACAGACCGCAGTTGATGACGCTATAACAAAGATTTACGTCAAGGTCGTACCAAAGGCTGTGCGTGAGTATATTGAAGGCACGGTGCAGCCCAAAAACAGCAAGCCTACCGAAAAGGACGGTGACGAGTCGTGAGTGTTGGAATACAGGAACAGAACTTTGGGGTGGAGTATGAGTTCACAGGCATTACAAGAGAACAGGCAATAAAGGTGATCTCAACCTATTTTACATCATCGCACTATAACGAGGGCGGCTACTACGATAAATACGTTACAAAAGACAGTCGTAATCGTACTTGGACTGTAATGAGTGATGCTTCTATTAAAAAATTGAACACTCTCGGGAGAGCCACTAACGACAAAAGATATAGCTGTGAGCTTGTAACGCCTGTTTGCCAGTATGGCGATATTGCAGATATTCAGCAGATCATTCGTGAGTTGAAGAAAGCTGGCGCACGAGTCAACGAGTCCTGTGGAATACATATCCATATTGACGGCTCAAATCACGATGCAAAAAGCATAAGAAATCTGTCTCTCATAGTTGCATCAAAGGAAGCACCTATGAGAACAGCTCTTAAAATACACCCGTCACGAACCTCTTATTGTCGAACTACAAGAACAGACTTCGCCGAGTGGCTTGACGATACAAAAAAGCCTACATTAGAGCAAATAAAGGAAAAATACTATCAAGGCGATGAATACTATCAATCCCACGAGCATTATTCTCACTATCGTTATCAGATGTTAAACCTACACTCTTTCTTCGGAGAGTATCACGGATCACACCACACAGTCGAGTTCCGCTGCTTTAACAGCACACAGCACGCAGGCGAGGTCAAGGCGTACATACAGTTCTGTCTCGCTGTTTCGGCGCAGGCTATAAAACAAAAAGATGCACATTTCAAACCAATGGAGCGACGAAATGATGCTTACGTTTTTAGGACTTGGCTCAACCGTGCTGGTCTGATTGGACCAGAATACAAGACGTGCAGATACCATATGCTTAAAAACCTTGAGGGTGACTTGGTGTACAGAGATCGAGCGAATGTAAGACATCGAAATATACGATGTGCAGAGGAACTGAACGAACGTATACAGGTTGCTACTGCGCAGCAGAGCAATCCGAACGAAGTATCACTTGCAGAACTGCCGACAGCAACTACAACACAACAGGAACAGCCAGATGTACCAAACTTCTCAATATCCGAACAGGTCGATGCTTTTATTCACGGTATGCAGCTCGACAACAACCTTACGGTTGCTGATAGAGCGCAGATCATTGAGATACTCTCACGAGGTCTGAACGAAAGGCAGCAAGCAGAGGTACAAAGAACATTCGCAGAGTCAGACCCCGAAAGAGTTATCGCAGCAGTGCAACAACAGGCAAATAACCGCCGCAGAAGAACATCATCATCGGGAGGTGACAGCTAATGCTATATGTTGCTTACGGCTCTAATATGAACAAGGAACAGATGCGCAAACGCTGCCCGAAGGCAACCTTTAACGCTGTTGGTCTGGCACAGGACTCCGAGTTCATATTTAATCACGTCGCTACACTGCACGAACAGGTCGGCTCGACCGCACCTGTGGTGTTGTGGAATATGTCTGACGAGGACGAGAAGATAATGGACGTTTACGAGGGCTTTCCACACAAATATCATAAGGAACAGGTAACTGTCAAGCTCGAAAACGGTGAGTACGTCACAGGTATCGCCTACGTGATGAACGATACACAGCATTTAGGTATACCAACAGATGCTTATTATAACCGCATAGCAAAGGGATATACAGACGCAGGATTTGATGTTAAACTGCTTGAAGCTGCCTACGACAGAGCTGTTGAGTATGAGGTGGATCGCAATCAGACTTCTTTTTGGGACATTGATTATGACGACGGTTTCACGGTTATTGGTGAGGGCATAACAAATTTTGATAATGACCTTCTTTATCGAGGTTTTATTGTCGGGCGGTGGTGTGCGAACAATGATATATCACTCACACCAGAAGAAATACACGATGTTACACTTGAATTGTCAAGAACATTTGACGAAACGCCCTTTTACAGCGACGGCGACTTCGAGGAATTTGTTGATGAGTATATGCTTGAATATCCAAATTCCCAAGAAGAACAGAAAGTAGTGTACTATGCTGCATACGGCAGCAATATGGTTCGGTCACAAATGGCTCAACGATGTCCTTTTTCAGAAGAAATCGGCGTAGGATATGCTGACGGTCAGCAATTGGAGTTCTGTAACTATGCAAATATTGTCCCCACAGACAATCTAAAAATCTATACACCTGTTATGTTGTGGAAAATAGATAAAAAAGATTGGCGCAATCTTGACCATTATGAAGGCTACCCAGACCTGTACCGCAAGGAAACTATTGAGGTGGAGTCTGCGGACGGGAAAAAGGTAAATGCAGTAGCATATGTGATGAACGACAAGTACCGCAAACCAGCCAAGCCGAGCAAAAAATACTTTTTTGATTTACTTGAAGCATATGAACGTCTCGACATAAATCCTTGGGCGCTCTTTGACGCAATGAACAGGGTGGAGGAAGCTGAAAAGAAGATCAGAAGTAATCATAAACAGAAAAGGATAAAGGTATGAACAGCGAAAACATCATCATAGCAAAGGTCCGAGACAGCACATATAAGCTCGAAGGCTCTGACGAGAACATCGCTGCATTTCTGGCAAAAAATCCTCTGGAAAACATAACATTATGCAAGCCGAGTGGTGAAGCTATATGCAGCACCCTCGGTTTTTTTATAGACAAATGCAGCGACTACTCTTATGTCCAGCGCCTGCAACCGATAATTACATCTTATCAATTCAATCCGATTAGTATACCTACCGTCAAGCTCGCACAAGAACAGCATCGCAGCTTTGACAGCAGAAAGATTTGATAAAAGAAGGGAGGAACAGCAATGGACTACATCAATGAGCGAGACTGTGCGCAGCCCAGTGAGAACAAAGTCATCGGTTATACAGACGGTATGGCAATTATGACTGTCGGAAACAGCAATGAGCTGTATTATGACGAAATCGACTTTGCTTACGTTACTGTCGGCGAGCATCTTGTAGACGCACAACCCAAGCCGATAGAGCTGCTGCCGAAGCAGACGCAAAAGGCTATAAAAGAGGTGGTATTATGGGCAAGTTCGTAGGCGGCACACGATTGTCAAAAGACGACATCGAGCGTGCGAGGAACATAGACACAGTGAACCTTATATCGCAGCGAACAGGTTGGTCTTTCGTTCGCACAGGCAGCGAATGGCATTGCAGGCAGCACGACTCACTTGTGGTCTGGCGTGATCGTAAGGGCTGGAACTGGTACTCACAAGGCAAAGAGGGTAAGTCAGCTCTTGATTATCTTATGACTATCGAGGGATTGGGCTTTCAGGACGCTGTGTGCGAAATAGTAACTCCCGAGCATACATACTCCCCGCCAAAACAGACAGAGATATTTGAAAAGCCCAAAGAGTTGCAACTGCCGCCGAAAGCCAAAAACAACATCGAAGTCGTGCAATACCTTGTGAACACACGCTGCATTGATAACATCATTGTGCAGAGATGTTTGAACGAAGGTATTATTTATCAAGACGAGAGAAACAACTGCGTTTTTGTCGGCAGAGATACCCTTACAGGCGAACCAAAGTACGCTGCAAGGAGAGGTACATACACGAAAGCAGACGGCAGTGCCTTCAAACGTGAGTGTGCTGGCTCGAACAAGTCGTATGGATTTGTACTTGAAGGAGCAGAAGGTGCATATCAAGAACACGTTTTTGTCTTTGAAGCGCCGATTGATGCACTTTCACACGCAACGCTCAACATTGAGAAGGCAAAAGGTATGCACCGTGATAACTGGCAGACAAGCTGGCTCAATCACTCACGGCTCGCTCTTGGAGGAACAGCAGACAATGCGTTAAGACGCTATCTGGAAGTTCACCCGAGGATCAAGACTATATCATTTTGCTTGGACAATGACAACGCTGGAAAAACAGCGTCCGAAAAGTACAGGCAGCTCTACGCCGATAAAGGCTATAAGGTCAACGTGTACTATGTGCCCGAAGGGTACGGTAAAGACTATAACGAGTATCTCTGTAAGTTCACAGAGATACGAAATCAGAGATTACGGCAACAAGCTGCCCGAAGAACACAATCACAGGGCGGCAGTAAAATAAAAATCTAAAAGTATAGGAGGAATTATTATGTCAATCTTTACACATCTTACAGTATTGGCGGGCGAAGGTGGTACGGGTATCTTCGGCGGCTTTACAAGTTTTCTTCAAAAACTCCCGACGGAAATGAAAGCCTTTGGCATAGCTCTCGCTGTTGTCTGTGCAGGCTTTCTTGGTTTCTGCCTTATGGGCGGTGGCGGTGATGCGATACAGCGCCACAAGAAGTGGGCTATCGGTATCGCAGGCGGTATTATCCTTATTTGTGTAGCACCGACCGTCGTACCCGCGATAGCGAATATGGCGGGATAACATACACAATATTGAGCAG
>Ga0256869_1000900_pt1 | contig 13692 bp, 13 predicted proteins | sample RumenRJG_05RNA_FD_186096 | JGI IMG/M metagenome (GOLD analysis project Ga0256869, IMG submission 186096) | Metatranscriptome of bovine rumen microbial communities from Lethbridge, Alberta, Canada - Rumen RJG_05 (Metagenome Metatranscriptome) | ecosystem: Host-associated > Mammals > Digestive... | reverse complement strand
GAAGTACTTAAATATGAAGATAAAATTTCAAGGGATGATTTCAAGGAAGGTCTTTTGAATTATATTAAGGATGAAAGCAAGAATGTCGAAAAACTGATGGAGTTTGCCGCAAAGCGGAAGGTTACAAATAAAGTGAGACAGGTTATCGGTGTCTGGCTCTGAATGGGAGGAAATTTTGCGTCGGGAAATTAAAGAACCGAAGTGGTTAAGCTATATAAAATCAAAGGGATATTCGACCGAAGAAGCGCTAAAGATTAGGCTGACGGATTACATTATAAGAAATCTTGCTGAATCAGAATTTTCGGAAAAACTATTCTTTGTACAGGGCATCCCGAATAATAATGGAAGAATATCGTATTATTTTCCTGATGATGTGGAACATAATGACGAAGAATTTCTGAATATGAAAAGGCAGGGCCTTCAGTTTGCTGAGAAAATTCTTCTATTTTTGAAGGGAGCTGGAAAAGACATATATCAGATTGAGGGCACAGTTTCAGAGAGTGATGATAATTTTGAAATAAATTTATGCGGCACTGTAGAAAAAATGTATTCTGCTGTCAGGATAAAATTAATTCCTTTTCGTGCATCAAAAAGTGATTCTGAGAAGACCGATTTTGCACTGATTTCTGAAGGCGGAGAAACGGTGCCGGTTCATACTTTTCCAGTAGAATGTATTCTTTCAGAAGACATTGCAAAAATAATGCTTAAACTAGAGCTCATGTATGACATGGAAACCTATGATGAGATTTTTTTCCTTACCGGAAAATATTCAATTGATGGTATGAAGCTTTCGCTTCGCCTTACTAAGGTTCTTGAAGAAAAAAAGATATTAGTTTCAGAGAGCAGGATGAATCTGATTCGTTCATATAAAAGTAATAAGAACCTGATGAAAAAGTGGAAGAAGTACGAAAAACAGAAAAGTGAAAAAGTAGAATGGGAGAAAGTAATAGGCAGGGTTGTAGATTTTCTTGACCCTGTATGGGAGAGGCTTATTGCAAATGAACTGTATACTGGTGACTGGATGCCTGAGCTTGGGAGATATCTTGCCTGATGAGTGAAGATTTGTATGAAAAACTGAATAAACTTTCAGAGAGCGATGTCTACCCTTTTCATATGCCAGGACATAAGAGGCAGGATTTACGAAGCGAAATTCTGGGTGATGAAGAAAATAATATTATTGATGGACGTCAGGAAAAACAATGGTATCCTGAAAAACTCGATATTACAGAGATTGATGGCTTTGACAATCTGCATCATACGACCGGAATATTAAAAGAAATAAACGAGCAGCTGGCAGCCCTTTATGGAATAAAAAATGTAAGGATGCTTGTCGGTGGATCTACCACAGGAATTCTTGCAGCGGTATTTGCAACTTTGCACCCTGGTGATATTATTCTTTTGGCGAGGAATTGTCATATGAGCGTGTATCATGCTGCACTTCTCTCTCACGCAAAGGTGAAATTTCTCTACCCGGAAAGAAGCGGAGTTGTATTTGTAGAAAATGTGAAAAAAGCATTTGAAGAAGATCCTGATATAAAGGAAGTCATCATCACAGATCCGACTTATGAGGGAATGAAATCTGATATTCATGCAATATCAGAGATAGTTCATGAAAATAAGGCGCTGCTTTTGGTTGATGCGGCACATGGGGCGCACCTGATGAAGAGCATCCTTTTCTCTGAACCAGAATTTGAAAATACAGAAACATCAAATAATCAGGATAAAGAAGAATCTATTAACAATTTTGCATCAAACAATAAATTAAATTCAAAAAATCTGAGCCGTCAGAGAGGCAGGGTTTCAAATGCAATAGAAATAAGATTTCCTCATCATCCGATTGATGATGGTGCGGATATTGCGGTTTCGAGTCTTCATAAGACGTTACCGGCTCTTACAGGCACAGCTGAAATCTTGTTTTCAGATGCTCTGCCAAAAGAAATCGTTCAGAAAACAGATGATGCGATAGATATTTTCGAGACCAGTTCGCCTTCTTATATTATGATGGCATCTATCTCAAACTGTACGGAGTTTCTGGAGAATAAGGGTAAAATTGCCTATGCTGACTATGAGAATAGGCTGAAAAAATTTTATAAGGAAACGGCAAAGTTTGATTTTCCCAAGGTATTAACGTCAGAAAAACGGGATCCTTCAAAAATCGTGATATTGGCGGGTAATGGCGTCTCTGGATACGAAATCATGGATATTTTGAGGCGAAAATATCATCTTGAACTTGAGGAAGCATCAGAAAATTACTGTCTTGCGATGACCTCAATCATGGACACAGATGAAGGATTTAGACGGCTAAAAAATGCGCTTATTGAATTAAATAAACGCTATAAGAAGAAACAAGTGGCAGAAAATACAGCTATGCTTCCGGATTTTGAAATGCTTGATGGAAAAATTGACGTATTATATGATTTTAGCTCGTATTATTTTGCGAATAGAAGCAAAGTGAGCGATGACCGCAGCATTGGAAAGGTGGCAGCAGGCTTTGTCGAAATATATCCTCCGGGAGTGCCTTTTATATTTCCAGGTCTGAAAATTACGGAAGATATGGTAAAATACATAGAGGCTGCAAAGAAAAGCGGTGCAGAAATAATTGGACAGATAGATGATGAGGCTTAAATAGTGGCAAAGATTTTTTGTATTATGGGGAAAAGCTCATCCGGGAAGGATACCATATATCGGAAACTTCTGAAGGATAAAAAGCTTGCCCTGAAAAAAATAATTACATATACCACGAGGCCGATGCGGGATGGCGAAAAGGAAGGCGTTCAGTATTTCTTCAGAACGAAGGATGAGATGGATGCTTTTGAAAAACAGGGCCGCTTAGTAGAAAAGAGAGTCTATCATACGATTTTAGGAGACTGGTATTATTTTACCGTCGATGACGGGCAGGTTGAAAAAGACGGAAATTATGTCATCATCACAACGCTTGATCAGTTTGCTCAGATCCGGAAATACTGGAAAAAAGATTGCGTTTTACCGATATATATTGAAGTAGATGACGGCGAGAGGCTGAAAAGAGCACTCAGGCGTGAAATGTCTCAGGAGAAGCCACAGTATGAAGAAATGTGCAGGCGATTCCTTGCTGACAATAAGGATTTTTCGAAAGAGAATCTCGAGGCGGCAAAAGTGGACAGGGTTTTTGAAAACAGAACGCTTACGGAAACGGTTGAAACGATTTCCAGCTATATCTTATCGCTAGAGAAATTATGATAGCATAATGCATTAACACTGCTCGTTTGCATTACAATAGATATATTTTACGAAATTCATTTACAAGCAAGAAATGGCATTTGATAAGCATTGAATAATATGCATATTAAAATGTGACAAAGAGGTAAATTTGTGGAAAATATAAATAACATAAATAATATTAATTCCATAAATACTACTGCATCGCCCGAGAAAGCGAAGAGCACGGAAGGCGATTTTAAATTCACGCTTGCAAGCAAAATAGAGGATGTTGAGCTGCAGGAAAAGCTTACCTCTTTGATGGGACAGATCGATGAGGAAGGCAGGCGGATTGCAAAGCACGCCGACATTCAGGATATGCAGAGATACCGCTCCTATGTAAAGGCATTTATTAATGAGGTTGTGAATCGCTCGCACAAATTCTCACGTGAGAATTTTCTTGACAGAAAAGGCCGTCACAGGGTATATGGAATTATCCGTTTAGTCGACAAGGACTTAGACGACCTTGCAGAAGAATTATTAAAGGAAGAAAAGGACCATCTTGCAATCCTCGCAAAAATCGATGAAATCCGGGGACTGCTGTTAGATATTTCGACATGAGGTTTTCTGATATTATTGGACAGGATGATATAAAAGACCATTTCATAAGAGCTGTAAAAAACAGCCATATTTCTCATGCCTACATCATGAACGGTGAAGAGGGCATGGGAAAAAAGGCATTAGCCCAGGCTTTTGCGGCCTACGTGCTCTGTATCAATAGAGGTGCAGATGATTCCTGCGGCGAGTGCGCTTCCTGCAAAAAACTTGAGCACGGAAACCATCCGGATATTACCTTTGTCACACATGAGAAGACGGTGCTTTCAGTCGATGATATCAGAACCCAGCTAAATGATACAATTGACATCAAGCCATACGAGAGCGAGAAAAAGCTTTATATTGTTGATGAAGCCGAGCTCATGACAGAGGAAGCACAGAATGCGCTTTTAAAAACCATTGAAAACCCACCAGAATATGCGATAATATTACTTCTGACAGCAAATGCGGACAAGTTCCTGCCGACAATTCTTTCAAGATGCGTCAGGCTGAATTTAAAGCCCCTGCCTGAGAGTACGATTGAAAAATATCTTATGAAGAAATACGAAATTGCTGACTACATGGCTAAAGTCTATGCAGCATTTTCGCAGGGGAATATTGGAAAAGCCGAAAAGGCCTATATGGACCCGGAATTCAAGGAGCGGCGTGAGAATGTCGTGAACCTGATGACAAAGGCGAGGACGATTAAGTATTTTGATTATCTTGACAGGATAAATGAGATCATAAAAGATAAAGAAACGCTGCCGGAATTTTTAAGTCTCTGCAGATTGTATTTACGGGACGTGCTTGTTTACAAGACAACCGGAGACGAGAAGGCGCTCTGCTTTTCAGATGAGAATTTTGAAATAAGAAAGCAGGCTGGAAGCGATTCTCTTGAGACATTGAATCATAAGCTTATGGCGATTGATTCAGCAGAGCAGAGATTATCGCATAATGTCAGGGCGGATCTGGTATTTACGGAATTATTTCTTGAACTCAGGAAATAATGTAAACATAATGGTATAAGAAATAATTAATGAAATATCCAGGTGCTTCCACTCCGGTAGTGCCTGATGAAATAAAATACCTGAATAGACAGGAGAGATTATGACAAAGTTAGTTGGAGTTGGTTTTAAGAACGCCGGAAGGAGCTACTTTTTTGAGCCCGGCGAATTCAATATTAATATAGGAGACAAGGTTATTGTAGAAACAAGCCGCGGCATAGAGCTTGGAACGGCAAAAACTCCGGTGCTCGAATATACTGACGAGCAGATTGGCGAGAAACAGTTTACACCTATCATCCGTATCGCTAATGAATCGGATCTAAACCAGGAAGCCGAAAACCGGAACAAGGAAAGAGAAGCGTACCTTATCTGCCGTGAAAAAATAAAGAATCACGGCCTTGAGATGAAGCTTGTTCAGGCTGAATATACTTTTGAAAGAAATAAGCTGATTTTTTATTTCACAGCTGACGGACGAGTTGACTTCAGAGAGCTTCTAAAGGATCTCGCTTCGACCTTCCATACGAGAATCGAGCTTCGTCAGATCGGCGTTCGTGATGAGACGAAGGTCCTTGGCGGAATCGGTATCTGCGGCAGGGAAGTCTGCTGCCGGACATATCTTCGTTCCTTCGGACCAGTTTCCGTAAAGATGGCAAAGGAGCAGAATCTTTCGCTTAATCCTACGAAGATCAGCGGCATCTGTGGAAGACTAATGTGCTGCCTCGCAAATGAGGAAGAGACTTATGAGCATCTGAATTCTACAATGCCGAGACAGGGTGCAACAGTCGAGACGCCAGATGGCAAGGTCGGAACAGTCAGAAATATGAACATCTTAAAGCAGAAGGTTCTTGTTCTCTTTGAAGAAAATGATGTGAGGGAACTCAAGGAATATGATGTTGCTGACCTCAAATTCAAGAATACAAGAGGTAGGAATTCCGACAAGTCCCCAAAGCCTGAAGTAAAGGATGTATCTTTGGAGCCGCAGGAAGAAGCACCTGAAGAAGCACCTGTATTTGAAGAAAAAATAACTCCGGATGAAGAGAAAGAGCTAGATGTCCTTGAAGAAGAGGAGGAAGAAGAAATCGTATCTGATGAAAATGATACAGTTCTTGACGAGGAAGAGGACATTGAAATAGAAGAAACAGAGGAAATTGTCATAGAAGAAAAGGCCACGGAGAAAAAACAGGAGTGGCATAAATCTTCAAACAATAAGAAAGATTATAAGGGAAACTACAAGAAAAAAACTTATAATGGAAATAAAGGCGGAAAGCAGAAAGATTATAATAAGAAGCCGAATAATAATAAAAATTATAAAGGGAAAAAGAATAATAAAAATAACTACAAGGGCAGACCTAAGAAGGATGAATATAAGAAGTATCCAAACCGCGTGAAGTATGGGGAAGAGGATGAGTGATGGAAAAAATTATTATGAAGAAACATTATGCACTTAGGATAATATCATTTATTATTATTTTTGCATTATTATGTGGTCTTTTTACATTTGTATTTCATAAGAGGCCAGAGGATTTTATTTATACAAGAAACCAACAATTTTATAAGGATAAAGAAGATGATTTTGATGTACTGTTCTTAGGAACTAGTGAAATGTATGCAGATTTTACGCCTATGGAAATATACCATGAAACAGGCATTAAATCATTTAATCTAGCTACAAGCTTAAAGTCAGCATTTGAACAATATTATCAGCTTAGGACTGCATTAAAATCTCATAAAGTAAAAGTAGTTGTATGCGATTTTTCTTCTCTTGATACTGGAACAGCTGATGTGGATAGGGAGTGGCTTTTTAGAAAATTCTATATGTCTATTCCCAATAAATATATTGATATTAAATACCATTTTCTAAAAGATATGCATAAGACTTTTCCAGATGAAGATCCATTTTATTATGTATTTCAATTGGCAAGATTTCATAGTATGTGGGATCAGATGACTTATACCGAAAATTTCATGACAATAAAGGATAAGGATGCTGCATATAAAGATTATTTAATGGGTTGTGAAGCAAGGGATCATGAATATGATACATCTGTCATTTCTCTGCCATCGACTGATATAGTACCAGATTACTGGTCAAAGTATACAGATCGTACTTTCAATTTAGTAGATACAGAAACTGAATATTATGATAAATTAATAAATTTGTGTAAAGAAAATAATATTACAGTTATTGCTTTATATCCTCCAAATGTATTTAGGGCAGCAGAATATGAAACCTGCCGAGATATGTTTAATGAATATTTTCAAGAAAGAGGCGTTATTGTAGCTGATTATAATAATTATCAAGCAATTACAGATATGAATTTAAATTTATTAGATGATTATTATGATCCTGAGCATTTGAATTATAAGGGTGCAGCAATAATGTCAAAAACATTTGGTGACTATCTTATTGACAATGATATAGTAAAGCCGAATAATGTGAACAATGATAAATGGGATAAATACTATAAAGAATATGCGGCAGATTATGGCATAGGAGATTAATCATGATAAGATCAGTGCTCGATTTTTTAGAAAATACAGAAGAGAAGTATGGACAAAAATTGGCTTATTGGGATGAAAACAATCATATAACCTTTTCAGAACTTAAAGAATTATCAAGAAAAATAGGGAGTTTTTTGGCTGAAAAAATATCGAAAAATCAACCAGTTCTAACATATATGCCTAAATGTGTCGAGTGCATAGAAAGCTTTCTGGGTATTATTTATGCAGGGGGATTCTATGTACCTATAGATACCGATATGCCTGTAGCCAGGGTTCAGCATATAATGAATACCTGCAAAAGTAATATCATAATAGCAAAAAAAGGATATGAAATTCCTTCTGAAATATCAGAAAATGCAGAAATTTTATTTGTTGAGGATATGCTAAAGACTTCAATTGAAGAGGAAAAGCTTTCAGAAATAAGAAGGCATTTAATTGACGCAGACCCAATATATGCAATATTTACTTCAGGCTCTACAGGGGTTCCTAAAGGAGTTCTTGTTTCAGAGCGTTCGGTAATAAATTTCACAGACTGGTATACAGAGACCTTTGAATTTTCTGAAAATGAGGTTTTTGCTAATCAGACCCCATTTTATTTTGATGCTTCTGTAAAAGATATTTATGCTACACTTAAATGTGGGGCAACAATGTATATTGTACCGCATAAATTATTCTCCTTGCCGAAAGCACTTATTGAATTCTTAAATGAACACAAGGTAAATGCAATTGACTGGGTACCTTCAGTATTATGTATGGTTGTAAACTTTCATACGTTTAGAAAGGTCAAGCCGGAATACTTAAAGAAAGTAATCTTTTTGGGCGAGGTAATGCCGACGAAGCAGTTTAATATGTGGAGAGAGGAACTTCCAGACATAAAATATGCTAATGTTTATGGTCCTACTGAGGCGACAAGCGACTGCGCATATTATAAAATAAATCGAGATTTTTCTGATGACGAACCAATTCCTATAGGAGAAGCCTGCGAGAATACTGAAATAATGCTGCTAACAGATGATGGGAAAAGAATCACTGAACAGGGCGAATTGGGAGAAATATGCGTGCGTGGCGTCAGCCTTGCGCTAGGTTATTATAATGATTTAGAAAAAACAGATTCAGTTTTCACACAAAACCCATTACAAAATTCTTACCTTGAGAGGATTTACCATACGGGTGATTTGGGCAAATACAACGAATATAACGAGATTGTATTTGTTTCAAGAAAAGATTTCCAGATTAAACATATGGGTCATAGAATAGAGCTTGGCGAAATAGAAAATGCGATAAACGCAATAGATGGAGTAGGTCGAGTAGCTTGTATATATGACGATGTAAAGAAAAAAATTATTGCTGTTTATGAAGGTGAATGTGATAAGGAAACTCTTATTAAAGAAGCCCAGAAAAAGATACCTCAATACATGATACCTAATATCATTTATTCGGTAGATAGCCTTCCGTTGAATTTAAATGGAAAGATAGACAGAGTTGCACTAAAAAAAGAATATATTGGTTGATAGAAAGGCAAAAAGATGAGAGAAAAGATACTAGAAATACTAAAATCAATCAGACCAGATGTAGATTTTGAAAAAGAAACAAAACTTATTGATGATGACATTATTGACTCATTCGACGTAATTCAGATAGCAACTGAATTTATGGATGCATTTGATATTGATATTGATGCTGATGACATTGAACCTGAAAAATTAAATAATGTAGATGCAATGGTCGAATTGGTTGAAAGCAGGATGTCAGAATAATGGGCACGTTTGGCATTAAATCATTATATTTTGTAATTTTTGTAGCGGCGGTATTTGTATGCTATTTTGCAGGGAAAAATGCAAAATGGCAGCAGGGCGTTACACTTTGTGCAGATATTTTTGTAGTATGGAAATTATCTGGAAAAAGAGGATTAATTGGTGCAGCAGTATTAGTCCTTGTGGTTTATTTTTGTGGAAAAAATGTAGAAAAATATAGAGCAAATGCTAAAAATAAGGCAAAAATTTGGTATAGATTAGGAGTCATATTTTCAATAGGAACACTGCTTTATTATAAATTTTTTACGAAGGCGTTTGATGCATTAATTAATTCAATAAAAGATAATACAGGAATCAGCTTAATAGCACTTGTTGCGCCTGTAGGAGTTTCATATTATTCTCTGTCTCTTGCTGCTTATCTCTATGATGTCTATCACAAAAAATGCGATTCAGAAAAGAATTTTCTTTGTCTCATGAATTATGCGTTATTCTTTCCAGCTTTGATAGAAGGTCCATTCAATCTGTATAAAGAATTAATGCCAAAATTAAAAGAATATCATAAATTTGACTTTGACCGCATGGTATATGGTGCAATGCGCATGCTATGGGGCTACTTCAAAAAAGTCGTAATTGCGGATAGAATAGGAATAATTGTAATTGCAATACTTAGCGATGAAAATTCGGCTGGTGTGCTACTATTTTGGGGCATGGTACTTTATACATTCCAATTGTATGCAGATTTTTCAGGTGGCATAGATGTGATCATGGGTGTTTCAGAAATAATGGGAATTGAGCTTCCTGAAAATTTCCGCTCACCAATTATTTCAAGGAGTGTTACAGAATTCTGGCAAAGATGGCATATGACGCTTGGTACGATTATGGAAAAATATTTGTATTATCCTATTGTATTAAGTAAGCCATTAAAGAAGATTTCTAAAAAATTTAAGAGTAAATATCTCCAGAAAACATTTTCAGCATCTTTTGGTGCGTTTTTAGTATTTATTGTAGTTGGTATATGGCATGGTACGGGATGGAATTACGTAGTTTATGGTATTTATCAGGCGTGCTTTACTTCTACGGCAATCTTGTTTAAACCAGGTTATGCTTGGTTGAAGAAAAAATTTCATGTAAATGAAGAAAGCATTAGTTGGAAGATATTTACTGTACTTAGAACATTTACAATATTGGTTTTTGGTAGATATTTTATTAAAGCAGCAAATTTAGCTCAGTCTTTTTTATGGTTTAAGAAAACATTTACAGCATTGAATTTAAGGATGCTTTTTGATGGAACAATGTTAAATTATGGGCTAAATGAAAGAAATATGAATTTAATGTATCTTTGCATAATACTTCTAATTATTGTGGATATTCTTCATGAAAAAGGGATGCATTTTAGGGTATTACTAATGAAGCAGGATATTGTTTTCAGGTACTTTATTTACTTTGTAGGGTTGTTTAGCATAATAATATTTGGTATTTATGGACCAGCATATGAGCCATCGAATTTTATTTATGCGCAGTTTTAATTAATGCTATTTTTTATTTTATAGAAATCTTGTGGAAATAGTAAATGTCAAATCTGAAGAACGAATAGACGATCTTGAGAGAAATGGGCTTAAAATTATACAGAATCCGAAAAAATTCTGCTTTGGAATGGACGCTGTCCTACTCTCATATTTTGCTGCGGAATCAATTGGTAATACAGCAAAAAACATCGTTGATTTAGGCACCGGAAATGGAATCCTGCCACTGTTACTTTCGGCAAAAACGTCAGCTTCAAATATTATTGGAATCGAGATTCAGGAAGAGATGGCAGACATGGCTTCCCGCAGTGTTTCTATGAATGATCTCTCTGACAGGGTGCATATTTTTTGCCAGGACTTAAAAGAATCGGCGGAAATTTTAGGCCATTCCTCTTTTGAATGCGTTGTTTCTAATCCTCCATATATGACAGGTGGGCATGGACTCCAGAATCCTGACAGTGCAAAGGCGATTGCGCGCCATGAAATAAAATGCATCTTTGATGATGTCTGCAAAACTGCTTCAGCACTTCTAGTTCCAAAGGGACACTGCTTTTTTGTGCACAGGCCATTCAGACTTGTTGACATTTTTTCATCAATGAGAAAATATTCGCTTGAACCGAAAAGGATGAGGCTTGTCTATCCGACTATAGATTCTGAACCGAACATGGTGCTGGTTGAAGGAATACGGGGTGCAGGCGTGGAACTCAAAAACGAAAAGCCACTGATTGTGTATGAGGCTGAGGGAGTATATACCAGGGAAATTAAAGAAATTTATTCCTTTTAATAAAAGCGATTTTTTCTATAGTATAATTTACTGATTCATCTAAAAAACATCGCACATCGAGTTCATAATAGTTAAAAAATTAAACAGGTTATATATCGAGAAAAATATTATGTCAGGCACTTTATATCTGGTGGCGACGCCGATTGGAAATTTAGAAGACATGAGCTTTCGGGCGATTCGGATACTGAAGGAAGTGGATCTGATTGCCTGCGAAGACACAAGGACTTCGAAGCCTCTTCTCATGCATTTTGAAATCAAAACGACGACCACTAGCTACCACGAATTCAATAAAATTGAAAAAGGCGAAGAATTAATTGGCCTTCTTCTGAATGGGAAAAACATTGCTGTCATCACAGATGCAGGTACTCCTGGAATTTCTGATCCGGGCGAAGAGCTTGTGAAGATGGCGTATGAAAATAATATAGAAGTTTTCTCAATTCCAGGACCTGCAGCATTTGTAAATGCTGCCGTTTCTTCCGGTCAGAATTGCAGGCGAATTGCATTCGAAGCTTTTCTTCCAAAGGAGAAAAAGGAAAGGGAAAGGGTCCTTTCAGAAATAAAAAATGAGACCAGAACTATAGTAATATATGAGGCACCGCATCATCTGATAGCAACCTTGAAGGAACTTCAGCAAGTTTTGGGCGATGATCGTTCTATCACGCTCTGCCGTGAACTTACGAAGAAATTCGAAGAAAAAATCCGCTTTACAATTGGAAAAGCGGTGGAATATTTCATTGGAGAAAATAGTGAAATAAACGCTGTATCCTCTGATTCTAGGAATAATGAAGAGGGTAGTAATGCCGAAAACATAAATGAAAAAGATACGATTGCTATAGAAAATACTCTATCGGAAAAGCACTCCCCTCGTGGCGAATATGTTCTTGTAATTGCTGGTAAGAGCAAAGAGGAATGTGAAGAAGAGCAGAAGGCAAAATGGGAGGACATGTCCATCAAGGATCATGTCGAAATGTACATGGCAAAAGGCATGTCTAAAAAAGATGCGATGAAGGAAGTGGCAAAAGACAGAGGGGTAAGTAAAAGAGATATCTATTCTGCATTGCTTGATGAAGATTGATTAGATTTTATTACGGGAGGGATTTATGTCCAATCGAAAAAAATTAGGCTGGACAATAATTATTATTGTGGCTGCCGTCGTAGTTACATTTGCGATTGTGATCAATAATAAATTACATGAGAAAAAAACTGCAGATTTGGCAAATGTAGAAGATCATACTTCTTCGTCAAGCGACACTAACGATGATGAGCAGATTAATAATGCTTCTGGCTCAGAAAATACTTTACATACAAGTGGTGTTGAAAATTCTGGAGCAGAAAATACTGAAAATTCATCGTCTTTCGAAAAAAATAGTAGTGGCACTGAAACCAACGGTGCTCAAAATTCGCATTCCAAAAGTGAAAGCACAATAGAAAATCCGATTGCAGAAAATGCCGCTGCAAGTGAAGCCGCGGAAAACCAAGTCGCAGTTCCAGTAGAGTTAATCGACACCCTCCAGCCCGGCACAGTAATAGATGAAGCTTCAATTTCCGATTCATCAGCCTATTTCAAAATCTACGAAATAAATGAAGGTGATGACATATATAATAGAATAAATGGAAAATCTTACCGCCAGAATAACAATATTTCCCTCAGCGATTTAAGGTATCTTAAAATATTATATTATGATTTCAGCAACCAGATAAAGGTAGGGGAAATAATTGTAAATAGGTCCATAGCAGACAGTACATTATCAGTATTTAAGGAATTATATGATGAAAAATACCAGATTCATTCAGTTGAATTGGTGGATAATTACTGGACTGGTGATGGCGCAAGCACCGATATCGCTTCGCAGGCAGCCGACAATACATCAGCGTTTAATTATCGTATGACGACGAGCGGAAAGAAACTTTCAAATCATGCATTAGGAAAAGCAATCGACATTAATCCGCTCGAAAATCCATATATCATTACTGAAAATGGCGTACAGCACTGCGACATTGATGCATCAGCGCCATATTTTGACAGGGCATCAGGTCTTCCTCATATGATCCTGAAGGGAGATGCCTGCGAAAGCGTCTTCGAAAAATATGGTTTCAAGTGGGGCGGCGACTGGACAAACCCTGTGGATTACCAGCATTTTGAGAAGAAATGATGTATTCCATAATTTACGCGCCATTTTATTCGTAATTTACGCACACTTAATGAGCTCTTCTGCCGCTATGTATGTATATTTTTAGTCTATCAGAAATCAGAAAAAATAATCACAAAAATAAAGCATATATATGTAAATTTTAAATAGTAAAATTCGTAAATTTTTCATAAAAACATCAATATTGATATTGTTAAATTTGAG
>Ga0256869_1000896_pt1 | contig 13702 bp, 10 predicted proteins | sample RumenRJG_05RNA_FD_186096 | JGI IMG/M metagenome (GOLD analysis project Ga0256869, IMG submission 186096) | Metatranscriptome of bovine rumen microbial communities from Lethbridge, Alberta, Canada - Rumen RJG_05 (Metagenome Metatranscriptome) | ecosystem: Host-associated > Mammals > Digestive... | reverse complement strand
GTGCTTTTGATCAGTTTGCAAGACCCGATCTCTCGACACCTTCGATGAAGTACCGTTGTAAGAATACATACATGACAAGTATCGGTGTGATCGACAGCAAACAACCGGCCTCAAGCCAAACGATGATCTGTCGGACAGATACCTGCTGACCATCGAACAGCGTCTGCTGAAGGTTTGTATTCAGGTTTTTCAGCATCAGAGCTACAGTATCGTTCTTGGTGAAGAAGGACGAGGAAACATAATAGTCGTTCCAGTACCAAACTATCGAGAACAGGAATACCGTAAGGAATGATGACTTTGCGTTCGGACACATGATCTTTACGAAGGTGTAAAGAGGACTGCATCCGTCAAGGTATGCCGCATCTTCGAGCTCCTTTGGCAGTCCTCTGAAGAACTGACGGAAGATGAAGATGAACAGACCTGCACGCAGACCGTTCGCAAACAATGCAGGCAGATACATTGTCCAGCCTGAGTTGATAAGCGAGGTCTCTCCGCCTGTCAGAAGCTTAGCAAGCCACTGCGGCTTGAAGTAAGCGTACTGTAAGTACAGCGGAATAGTTGTGATCTGCGGAGGAACGATGATCTGGAGAACAACGATTGCAAACAGTATTGCCTTACCCTTGAACTTGAATCTTGCGAAGCCGTAGCCTGTTATCGAGCAGGTAACTACCTGAAGGACAGAAGCCACAAGGTTCAGGATAACTGTATTAATAACCGTCTTGTCGAAGTTCATAACTTCCCATACATCGTTGATATTCTGCATCGTGAAGCTCTTAGGCAGCCAAACAACCGAGGGGTCGTTCATCTGCTCGTTCGGTCTGAACGCTGTAGAGAGCATGAAGATGAGAGGATAAAGAATTACAAAGCAGAGTCCGAAAAGGATAAGGAATCTGAAGAAGGGCCATACAGCACCAATCCACTTCCTACGCCTGTTATAGGCGATCTGTTCCGGAGTAAGGAATTTCTCAAGCCCGACCTCTTTCATGCGCTTGTAACGGGCTTTCTGGGCAGCCTTGCGTTCTTTTTCAAACTGTTTTTCTTCTTTTTTAGTTGCCACTTAGATCCCCCCTTACTCTACTTCATAGTATACGAACTTATTAATGAAGGCTACTACTATTGCAAGTAATACCGCTACGATTGCGAAGTATGCCCACGCCATCGCTGCTGAGTAACCGTGCTCCCAGTTGCTTGCCTTATTAAGTACGATCGACATTACGCTGTTCTGAGGATCAACGAAGGAGTCTACTATAGTGTAAACTACGCTTGCGAGGATCATCGGGCTGATGTAAGGAATTGTGACCTTCCAGAAGAACTCCCAAGCTGTTGCACCCTCGATCTGAGCCGCCTCCTTAGCGGAGACCGGTATTCCCTGCAGTGCTGAAAGAATCAGCAGGATCTGGATACCTGAGTTCCATACAAGGTCAAAGATGTCGGTAATCAGCGTGTTGAGCGTTTCTGTAAGCGTGTCACTTATGTTATACACTCCAAGGAAGTTCAGAAGCTGGTCAACAAGGTTTGCCTCAAACATTGTGCTGAACTGCTCTGCACCGCCCGAGAAGCCGCCCTGGTCCATGTTACCGTTGATGATGTCGATAACAGGTCCTGTAGCGATGATAACGGGGAGGAAGAATACCGCTCTTGCGAAGGTTCTTCCCTTGAATTTCTGGTTCAGGATAACTGCGATGAATATCGCAAAGATAAGTATCAGAGGAGTTCTGAGAGCTGTATTCTGGAGCATCTCAACGAGCGCCTTTGAGTAATCCTGGTCTTTTCTGAATGCGTTTCTGTAGTTTTTCAGACCGATCCATTCCATTTTCATACCGCCCTGATTAACCTCGGTCTTATTGAACGAGTAGATCAGAGACTCAATGAAAGGAAGAATGAAGAAATAGATCGTTCCGAGTGCCCAGATAGCGATGAAGCCGTAGCCATAAAGACCTTTTCTTTTCTCGTAGGAGAGTCTGTGCTTCTTCTCGGGCTTAGCGGGAGCTGCCTGAGCAGACTCGACTGCCTCTTCAACAGTCTCCTCTGCTGCTTCCTCAGCAGCCTCAACCTCGGGAGCAGCCTCAGCGGCTGCCTCCTCGGCCTTCTCTTCAACTGCCTCTTCGGCTGCGTCGAGTTCGGTATTAACGTCCTCCGCATCTAACGGAGTGTTCATGATGTCTTCACTCATTCTGTAATACCTCCTTCAACACAATCTTCAAGCGGAATGATCTTTCCGTCTACCTCAGCCTGGCTGAGCTTTGTATCCACCTTAATAACCACATCAGAAGCACCGTCCTTGGTGTAGGTAGTTGTGAATACGGTTCCGTCCTCGTTTCTTTCGTAGCTCTTGATAGTGTAATCAGAAACTCCTGCGAGGATCTGCTGTGCAGCCTTGTACTGCTTAGCTGCCATATCCGTCCAGCCCTCATAATGAGTGTAATACAGGTTGTCATAATCTGTATCCTGGAGGGTATCTGCGTCAACATAGGTCAGATCGTAGTGGATCTGCGAGCCCGATGCCAGCGAGAGGTAGAATACCTCGTCTGTGTTAGAGCTCTTGTTTACCGATGTCGATGCATAATCAAGGTAGCCGTGGATTACCATCTGATAGAATGGTATATCGTAATCAGTAACGTTAAAGCTGCTCGAGTAAACAGGTATATTTGAAACCTTGTTTACATAAGGCAGGACATAAGCGTTTGCACCCGAGGCGTAAACTGTCTTTTCCTGACCCTTTGCCTTCTCATATCCGTCTGTCAGGGTCTTCATTGTCTGAGATCTTGACGATGACTCGCTGTTTGTGAAATCAGAAACGAGTCTTGACGAATAGTAGCCGAAGCCTACAGCGTCGATCTTCTCATCAGCGTAGCTGTCGAGCATCTCCTGGAATACCTTTGAGTACTTATTCGGAGTCAGCAGTGCGGGAGCAACTCCCTTTTCTGCAACACCGAATGCAGGGCTGTAGGATGACTGTCTTGAGTAAGCGTTTGAAACTCTGATAGCTGTGCTCGTGAGGGTCATATAGCCCCATGAGCTTGATGCCATCGTGAAGTTATTCATTGAGGGAACGATTTCGATGTTTTCATCAAGTCCGAGAAGGTCCTTGAAGTCGCTGCTTCCGCCGAGTGTGCCCGAGGCATCAGCATCGGTGGATATCTTCTGCTTGATCGAGTCGTTTGTCCAGTCATTGTAATTGACTGTCATTGAAGATACACCGTCGTCCTTGAAGCCGTTGAGTATCTCCTTTGCCTGATTGAAGCCTGTTATCTCAGTCTTGAGGTTGAATGGGATACCAAGAATTGAAGTATCCTTCATTACGCCGCCGTAGAAGTCAATGTAAAGGTCATTGTTATTGGCGGTAGCCTTCTTTTCGAGTCCCTTCTCATTAACGAGGTAGTTTCTGTAGACCTCAGCACAGTCAGCGTAGTTAAGGTCGCCGCTCTTGCTGTCGATCGGGTAGTAGCGGACACCGAACCTGTCGGTCTTGATGTCGCCCTTCTCGAATACGGTCAGCCTTGTGGAGCTGTCACCGCTCATGAAGAAGGTATCTGTGCTCTTGACCTCAAACTCGAAGTAGCAGTTGTTATATGCCTGCTTCTGCTGTCCGCAGACCTGAGCGTGAGCGTACACGTTAGCATCTCCGTCAGAGGCTACCATAACAACGCCCTTGTTTCCGGAAACTGTAGCCATTACAGGGAGATACGCCTGCTGAGTTACACGGGGAGCTGTCAGCGGAACTGCTGTGTAATCTCTGCCGTAAACCTGCTGGGAGTAATCCTGATAATTGCCTTTTCCGTTGTTGTAGTTTATAACAGCACCTGTACCGTCGGGAACTATCATATAGCCCTCAGCGGTGGACTCTGCTGCTGCAAAGTACGGCATTATCTGAAGCTTGGTAAGTATATGTCCGTCAAGTGAGGACTTGTTTACCTCTTCGATATCTTCCTTATCAACATAAGCATAGAGGTAATCCTCACCGAGCTCGTAGTTGATCTTATAAGCGATATCGTACTTGTTCTTTGAATTCTTGATCCTGTACTTGACAGTCTCAACGATCTTGTCGCCCTTGACCTCCCAATCTACATTACACTTATTGGTGTATGTAACGGAGGACTCACCACGGTTTGTCTCACCGATGTCGCCTGTCTTGAAGCCCGAGGTCGAAGCTACCTGCTTACGCTGTGCGGAAGCCATATCTCTACCCTTATCGGCATCAAGGATAGTTGTATCGGTCTCAACATTGATAGGTGACGACCACCATACCGAGCCTGAATCCTTTACCTTAACAGCAAGTCTTTCGTTCTTCTCATCGAGATAGACCTCAAGATTGTTGTTTGAGAGAGCCTTCTCGGCCATTGCGAGAGCCTCATCATCGGTAAGGGGCTGAACCTCTTCCTCTTCTTCCTCAGCCTTTTCTTCCTCAGCAGCCTCGCTGTCAGCTGCGGAGTCAGTCTCCTCAGCAGCGGAATCATCAGTCTCGGAAGCCTCAGCGGAGTCAGCTGCGGAATCATCAGCGGCTGCGGAATCATCAGCTGCAGCGGAGTCGTCTGTTTCAGCGGAAGAATCAGTGCTGGCAGCGCTCTCAGCAGCGGAGTCTGCGGCTGAGCTTGAAACATCATCAGAGGTAGACGAAACAGCCATAGAGCCGAGCGGCATGAGCATTGTCAGACAAAGGGCAAATACCATTGCTTTCTTGTAATTTTTCTGCATTCTTTACACCACCCTTTCTCCTAGCCTCTGATTCTGTACGCGATCTCGGTATAGATCGAGTAGCCGAATACATAGACCTGCTGGAAGAGCGAGAGGAGCAGGATCGCAAGGAACAGAATAAGCAGCATTGCGATCAGCGTACCCACTATCGAAGCAAGGGTCTTTCCGAATGAATACTGGTGAGCAGCTCTCATAGCCTGAATCATCAGGACTACGGACCAGCCTAAACCAAGGTAAGATATTGCAGTGATCCAGATGGACTCCTCCTGAACGAGAACGTTCGAGAAGATAACTGCGATAAATGTGCAAACTATGTAGGGAACGAGCGAATACGCAGAGTAGATAAGGATCCTCTTGAGAGTACCCTCACCGTCAAGGAGCGTACAAATTGCCCAGTTTCCTATAACCCATGTAAAGAAGTATACTACCGACTGAACGAGCAGAGGTACTACATTAAATACCTTTACATAGTTGTCATTGAACTGGAAGCCTGTCAGCTGTCTGTCAACTACCATAGCAACGAACAGCAGGAAGACTATTGTGAATGCTATCTTCAGGGAGCCCTGCTTTTTCCAGCGGAGATCCTCGAAGCCCTCTACAGGGTGGAAGACACAATGCTTGAGCCAGCCAATCGGCGAAAATTCATACATACTAGTCTCCCCCCTTAATAATAGTTCTCAGGAATTTCTGAACGCCGTGGCGTCTCAGAATATTAAATGCGATCAAAACAACTATCAGACCGATAATAATTATCATTATAGCAGTGAAGTGCTTTCTGAGGAATTCCTCTCTTGCATACTTGAACGCCTTGTCGTAATCGTCCTGGTCATACGAGGTCTTGAAGTAATCAAGAGCCTTGCTGTACTCGCCCTCAGTAAGAGCAGCCTTGCCGAGACCTGTATATGCGAGTGCATAACCGCCGTCTCTCTTGACTACCTCTTCCCACTCGGGCTTAGCGTCAACGTAGCGGCCCTCATCGTAAAGAGCAACTGCCGAATGTACGTAGTGACCGAAGGTGGTCTCTGTGTAGATCGTGATGTCGTTCTTGGAGCCGTCAAGAATGAAGATCTCATTTCCTACAGCCTCGATAGCGTTCGGGCTGGTAAAGCTTCCCTCCTGATCGGAGGTTGAGTTCTTCGTACCGAAGATACAAAGCAGGTTACAGAGCTTGTCGTACTGGAACACACGGCCGTTCTCGAAGTCAAGAATGTTTATTGTGCCGTTGTCCGAAACAACTATATCAGTAAGTCTGCACTTGTAGCTCTTATTTGATGTAGCATCGTACTCGGTTGTAAGATCACCGAACTTGTACTCATCACCGACCGAGTTATCCCAGATGTTATATCCGGCCGGGTTAAGCTTCTTAACAGCATCTGTCTGGGCATTAGCAGCCTCAGTAACTGTATAAACGAAGCCGTCGTCGTCGATATCGAAGTTTGCATACTCAACAGGAACGTTTCTCTTCATTCCCTGAATCTGCTCGTTCGATGCGATCTTTCTCCAGAGCTGCTGAGCTATAACGGCTGCCGTTACCTCAACTCGGTTTGCACCGTAGAAGCCCTGGAACTCGCCTGCGGCATTGAACTGAACCGCACCCGAGGTTATCGACTTACAAACGCAGTAAACATTTTCTGCTGCATCTGCAAGTATCTTCGAGGGATTGAAAACCTTGGAGTCATAAAGCTTTGTTTCGGGCTTTAAGTACTCCTGAACGAGCTCAAGCTGTGTGTCGGATTTTACCGTACACTTAACTGCTCTTGAATTGTCGGCATCTGCGATATAAACGTAGAGCTTGCCGTCAAAAAGGCTTTCCTTTACATAGATACCCGAGGGTCCGTCGAAGGTGGAAACACCGTCATCTCTGACAGCTATCTCAGTATCACCGAGGACTCCCTCAAAGCAGCCTGTAATTTTCAGGTCCTTGGAAAGCCTCAGTATTCTGTCGTTTCCGGTATCGCATACCCAGAAGGTATCATTATCGTGGTCATAGAACAGATCCTTTGCGTCCTTCATTGTGGAGGGAGCCTCCTCGCTGATAAACAGCTTGTCAGAAGGATCGGAAAGCCTGTCAAGACCCATATCCGCACCCGTTACAGCAACATCTACACGGTAGGCACTCTGCGAGGGTATCGCTGCCTCCCAATAGTCGTAGTTGTAAGCGGTGTACGGTTCATCAGCGAAGGCGGCGGTCGTCATGGTGAGAGCCATAGCGGCTGCCAGAGCCGATGTTACTATTCTTTTGATAGAATTTTTATAACTCAACACTACTTATCACCTGTTTCCTTTTCATTCTAAAGTTCATCATTAATCCTTCATACCTGAGTTAGCCATTGTCTCCATGACATTACCCTGTGCAATAAGGAATACAACGAGTGGTGGTATCAGAAGTACCACAGCGGCTGCGAAGGTTACACCCTGACGGGCAAGACCTGCAAGCGTGATCTGCTGTACAACTGTAGGTAGTGTTTTGAGCTCCTCAGAGTAGATAAGAGCTCCGCCCTGAATGTTCCATGCACCCTGGAATGCGAAGATGATAAGTGTCATCAATGCAGGCTTTGAGTTCGGAACAACGATCTGCCAGCAAATTCTGAACAGTCCTGCTCCGTCCACCTTTGCGGCCTCGACCATTGAATCGTGGATCGTAGTCATACTCTGACGCATGAGGTACAGACCCATTGCAGTCGAAACGCTCGGGAGGATAAGTGCCCAGTAGGTATCGATCATGTGCAGCTTCGACATAATAAGGAAGGACATGATCCATGTTGCGTTCGAGGAGAACAGCAGGGCGATTACTATGATCTGATTGATTATCTTACTGCCGGGGAACTTGCACTTTGAAAGAACAAATGCGGCACAGCAGCAAACAAAAAGGTTTGCAGCACAGATAACTATTGTGATGAATACGCTGTTGAAGATGTATCTCGAAAGAGGTACCTGCCACGAGCTTGCAGCGACCTTGAACATATCCGAGAAGTTATTGGTCGTCGGGTTCAGGACGTAGAGCTTAGGCGGGAACACGAACAGCTCTTCTACCGGCTTCATCGACTGTATAATTGAGTAATACAGCGGGAAGACCATAAACAATCCAAGCAGACAGAGGAAGACGAATATTGCAATATCTCCGCCCAGCGAGCCGTTGACTCTCTTCTTCTTTTCGCTGACCTTCAGCTTTTCGATCGACTGCTGCTTTTTTCTTCTTTTTCTTGCCATTTATGTCTCCCCCCTTCTAATCAAGATACTTACCTAGCAGCCAGTTGATGCCCTTATTAGCCAAAAGCATCGCGGCGAACAGAACGAAGCATATTGCAGACGCATAACCCATCTCATATCTGATGGAGCCGTAGTCTGTAGCGTGGTTCATGATCGTGTGAGCTGCATAGTCTGTGGAAGGAAGACCTACAAGGTTCTGGCCTACCATACCTACTGTGAATGATGAGGAGATCTGGATAACAGCTGCGAACAGAAGCTGAGGTCCCATTGAAGGAATGGTAATCATAAAGAGCTCCTGCCATCTGTTCTTGATACCCTCGATAGCGCCTGCCTCGTACATCGACTTGTCGATGTTCTGGAAGCCTGCTCTGATAGCAAGGAAGCCTGCACCCATCGACATCCAGAGCTGAACTATGATAACTACTGTAAGAATGTAGTTTGTATCTGTCAGCCACTGAGCAGGTGAGTTCAGTATTCCGAGATCCATAAGGATCGCATTGAGGTAACCGTAGGAGTCACCCGACAGGATCAGCTGCCAGGTAACGTATACGGAGGTCGTCATAGACGGTGCATAGTAAACGAATGTGAAGAATGTTTTCCAGAAGTTGCTCATCTCGTTTATCAGCCACGCAATAAGGAAGCTGAGAACGTAGGAGAACGGACCTGTAAAGATCGCAAAGATAAGAGTATTTCTTACAGCGATCAGGAAAACGTCATCGTTTAAGAACAGAGTATAGAAATTTGAAAGACCTACGAATTTCGGAGTTTCGATCATATTAAAGTTCGTAAAGCCTATCGGGAGCGACATTACAACGGGTGCTACCGTGAATATCAGGAAGAAGAGCATAAAGGGAAGAAGCATTATGTAGCAAGCCTTATTGGTCTTCATCATGTGCCAGGTATATTTCCATCTACCCTGCCTAATCATCGGCTGATCATTATTGGCCATAAATCACTACTCCCCTTTCTTTAATCCTTCTTGTACAGATCAAGGTCTTCAAGCTTACGAGTGATCTCGTCGTTGATGTCCTTATTGTACCAGAACAGAGTGTCTCTTGCATTCTCGTACTTGTTTACAACAGTTCTGAATGCATTCATGATATTTCTTGTTACACCGTAGGAAGCAGGAATGATCGGTATCTCTACCTGAGCATTGAGCTGCTCGTAAAGGCTCTGTACCTCAGATGTTGTCCACGAAAGCTGTGAGAGTGCCTCAACGTTTGCAGTGTCGAAACGTCCCATAGTTCCGAGGATAGACTCGATGTTGTTTCCGTACTTGACCTGTGTATCGGTGGATGTGAACCACTTGATGAAGTCCCATGCACCCTGCTGGTCAGGAGCCTTTGTGAAGATGATAGCACCCGAGCCGTTGGAGTTAGCCGCATGGTTTATAGTTCCGTCAGCCTGCTTTGTTCCGGGAACAGGCTGGAAGCCCCAGCAGCCCTTGATCTCAGGTGCTGCAACTGAAAGCTGGTTGAAGAAGGTGTAGTTCTGAATAACTACAGGCATATCTCCCATTCTGAAACGTGAGAATGCGTCGTAGGTCTGCTGGAAGCTGTATGTGGTATAGAACTTTGTCCATGTATCAAATGCATTGATAGCTTCCTGAGAATCGAATGTAGTAGCGGTCTGCTCATCGTTATAGTAGTTGAGTCCCTGCTGCAGCAGAAGCATTGCAAATGTGTTTCCGGGCTCTGTGATAGCAGATACATAGGTTGTACCGCCCACACTTGCCATTGCAGGAAGGATAAGTCCGACTTCGAGGTAGTTCCTCTGAAGAGTCGGCAGACAGTTGAGGAGTCCGTCCCAAGTAGCCAAGTCTGTTGCAGGGTCGATGTCATACTCTTCAAGAACGTCTGAACGATAGAACAGCATCGGGAAGGTCTGGCTGACAGGCAGTCCGTAAACGCCGTCGTTATACTCATAAAGTACTGTTGCGTCCTTAGCGAACCTTGTAGTTACCTCTTCATAATCATCGAAGGTTTTGAGATCGGTAAGCACTCCTCTTGCAGCAAGCTGAATCGGGAAGTCACCGCCCATGAACAGTGCAAGGTCAGGACCCTTGCCTGCGAAGGTAGCCTCAACGATACCGCCCTGAACGAGCTTCAGATTGATCTGAGTATCGTAGTTCGGATTAAAGTCACTGGTAATGAGCTGCTGAACAGCCTCTGCGTTATCACGGCCGAGGGATACCCAGCACTCCATTGACTCTCCGCCGTCATCGTCGGAAATGGAGTTGTAGTCCTCCCAGAATGAACCCATGAATGCCTGGAAGCCGTAGCTCAGTGAGCCGAAGAACGAAGAATCAGCAGATGTGAAATCCTTGTCCTTGGTAGCAACCTCGATCATATCTAGCTCGAGGGGCTGCTCACGGTACTGGTTAATAAAGGTTGAAAGAGCTGTAACGTTATCCTTGATCTGCGACATCATCTCAGGGATAAGGTCAGGCTTCTTTATACACTTGTCAAGAACGATAGCCATTTTTTCAAGAGTCTCAGCTTCCGTTCCGCCCGAGCCCGACAGATCCTCGATCTGCTTCTTCTGAGCTCTGAGCTGCTTAGCGTAGGTCTTGAAATCAGGAATGATAGAAGGGATAGCCTGATCTATCATATAGTTATTGTACTCATCGGGGTCAGGTCCTGTGATCTGACGAATCTGACGGTAGTAGCTGTTGATAGCATAAACAGTCTCATCAAGGCGTCCCATGATCTCACCGATCTCACCGGGAACAGCCTCAAGCGAGATGTAGTTTGTACCTGCCTTGAGCTCGAAGTACATTATGTCTCCATCCTCAGACTTAGGCACAGTTACCTGCCAGTCGGTATCGTAATAGAACTTGATCTGATCGGCCTCCTTGCAGGGCACCTCACCGTTGATGAGGAGTCGTCTGTTGGAGTACATACCTCTCATCTGATCCTGTCTTGCTCTGATGCCGAGCTTGTAGAAGCCTGCTTCCTTGACATCGATCATCCATGTAACGGTCTGTGTGGACTGAGTCCAGCTTCCCGATCCGATGGTGTTGTATCTTGTCTTTGTAGGGCTCGAACCGTTCACGCAGGAGGTGATGTAGGAGCTCTTATCTGCAGTAGGATAAAGTGTTCTCGCTGATTTATAGTCCGCAGTCTCTCCCTCGAGAGTTATCAGCTGTCCGCTGGCCATGGAAAGCTGACTGTCATCGGGAGCAGAGTAAGGCTCGGGAGTCTTATACTGATAGAGAGTGAAGTACTCTATAGCAAACTCTGCCTTCTCGGACTCAAAGGTGAAGGTATGGTCACCCTTTTCAAGGTAGAACTCAAGAGGCTCATTATAGAGACCGTCTATATCCTCGAACGAGAGCTCCTGCCAGCACGGCTGAGAAATCTGTCCGGGACGGATATCGTTCTGTCTTGAATCCTGTTTTATTTCTGATTCGTTTATCCATCTCTTCGGAAGAGTAATTCTTCCTGCTGTAGAGTATGGAACCTCACCGTCGATAGCGAGTGAAAACTCGACATCGTTGGTATTGCTGTCGAGAGCATAATAGCTCATTTTGATGTTATACACGCCTGTTTCGGGAACGTTCACCTTATACGAAACGGAGCCCTCCTGATTAGCCCACTGCAAAACATCGCTTTTTCCGCCAACATCAGTTACTGATAACTCAGCACCGTCAACGGAGGCAGGGTCATAATCCTTACCCATGACCTGAATTTCCTTGTCAGGTCTGGCCTCGTCAGCATACTTGTCTACATAATTGGTGTAGGAAGTCTGCCTCAGAGAATCGGTACCGGTAGTTCTTGTCGCCGAACTATCCGATTTTGACGCATTATCATCTGCCGCAAAAGCACCTATGCCGCATGAGCAGCAAAGAGCCAGTGCGAGGGCCGAGCTTATAACACGTCTGAACCTTGTGTCCTTCACTTGTGAATCCACCTTTCTCATAATGATCATTTTGCGAGAATCACACCTACTTATATATTATACATTATAAATAGTATATAGATCCCAATAATTAAAACCCAAAGGGTAATAACCTTTTTCATCAGCCCGAACGGAATATCATTACTCTTCCGCTTTCCTCATCGAGCTCGGCTTTGATCTTATCTCCGCCCTTTATCCCGAGCTTCTCAAGAAACTCCTTCGGCAGCTGCACTCTTCCCGAACGGTCAAGCACCAGCAGCTCCTCATGTACAGGCTCCTCCTGCTCCTCCTCAACGAGAACTATATCTCCCATTTCGTTGAGCTCTTCAACGTAGGAGCGTTTTCTCACTATCTCGGAGCTTGTTCGCCCGTCTCTTATAGCCACGACCCTGTCGATATGGTTCGCAAGCTTAACATCGTGGGTAACTATAACAACCGTTACGCCGTCGCTCTTGTTAAGCTCCTTGAAAATATCGAGGATCATATTTGAGGTTTTCGTATCGACCGAGCCCGTAGGCTCATCAGCCAGCAGCAATCTCGGGTCATTCGCCATAGCGATCGCTATCGCCACCCTCTGCTGTTCTCCTCCTGACATCTGGTCAAGCCTTGAATTTTTTCTGTTCAGAAGCCCTACCCTGTCAAGAAGCTCCAGCGCCTTCTGCCGCTTTTTGTGAGCTCCGTTCAGAAGCATTGGGAGCTCCACGTTCTGAACCGCCGTCAGATACGGCACAAGGTTTCTCGCATTGTTCTGCCAGACAAAGCCGACAGTCCTGCGCTTATATTCCATGTAATCTCTGTCAGTGAATTTGAGAAGATTCTTCCCGTCTACGTAAAGGCTTCCCGCCGAGGGCTTGTCGAGCCCTCCGAGCATATTCAGCAGCGTTGATTTTCCGCTTCCCGAATTGCCCACGATAGCCATAAGCTCGCCTTTTTTTACATCAAGGTCAAGTCCCTGCAGAGCCACGACCTCAACATCGGCGGTCTTATAAATTTTTACGAGATTTTCACATCGGATCATATATTCATCATTTTCAGCGGTTACAATAGTATCAACGGAATCACTCAACTATCTCACCGTCCTCAAGCGTATAGACCCTGTCTGCAATATCCATCATGCTCGGGTCATGCGTTGTCATAACGATAGTCATGCCCTCGTTTGCGACAAGCTCCTTGAAAAGCTTCACAATATGCAGAGCCGTGTTCGTATCAAGCTCAGCGGTAGGCTCATCAGCGAATACTATCTTCGGCCTGTGAGCTATCGCCCTTGCGATTGCCACTCTCTGCTGTTCACCTCCCGACATCTCGGAAGGTCTGTGCACAGCCCTTTTCTCGAGCCCCACATTTCTGAGGCAGTCCTTTGTCCTCTTATCTCTCTGAGCATAAGGGAACTTCGCAAGCCTGAGCCCGAACTCAACGTTCTCATAGGCGGTCATTCCCGACATCAGAGCCACAGACTGAAACACAAACGCCATCTCATAGCGCCTTATGTTATCCCTCGCCCTTTCGGAGAGCTTGGTTATATCCCTCTTCCCGAAGAACACGTTTCCCCTTGTAGGCTTATCAAGAGCACCCAGAATATTAATAAGGGTGGTCTTTCCGCTTCCCGAGCGTCCTCTGAGGATAGTGAGCTTTCCCTGCTCTATTTCTATATTGATATTTTTCAAAGCAGAGACTATGCTTCCGTCACCGATCTTGAAATCACGGTTTACGCCTCTGGCAGATAGTATAACACTCATAGGCTTGCCTCTCGGGGTCATGCTTTTTCTTATGCTTTGTGCAAAATTCACATTGAGCTTTACGGAGATTTCTCTTTAAGCTTTTATGTACAAAATGCTCAAAAATGAACTTATCCGTCTGAACAATAGTCACAATAATTCATAAAAAATGTACATAAGGG
>Ga0256869_1000893_pt1 | contig 13717 bp, 10 predicted proteins | sample RumenRJG_05RNA_FD_186096 | JGI IMG/M metagenome (GOLD analysis project Ga0256869, IMG submission 186096) | Metatranscriptome of bovine rumen microbial communities from Lethbridge, Alberta, Canada - Rumen RJG_05 (Metagenome Metatranscriptome) | ecosystem: Host-associated > Mammals > Digestive... | reverse complement strand
TTGTTGGTCAGGTAGACAAATGTCTTGTTCTTGTCGGCCGCATAGTATGTGATGCGGCGAAGAACAGCAGGGTATTTCTGTTTAGTAGAGTAATTCGTAAGTTTTATAACTTGATCAGAGAGTACACCGTCTGCATTATGCATCGTGTCACTTTCGCTAACAACCTCATATTGAAGATTACCTCTCTGCCTTATTACAAAATAGGCTTCAATCTCATTGATATGATAGAGCCTTTTCAGGTCAAAGTATCCTCGATCAAACACGTAGTAAGCCCCCTGCTCATAAGGGATTACGTCCATCGCGCGTTGGTCATGAACCTTCGCTTCGGTGATGTGGATGAAGGCAGGAATATCCGTCTCAATCTCATAGAGCGTATGCATCTTGATTCCCGCTTTTGCACGACGGAACTTTGCCCACCAGAAGACGCTCAGGCAAAGGTCGATGGTGGTAGAGTCGAAGGCAAACACCTTCCCGTCTATCTCAAAGTCCTTGTCGATTCTCTTCTTTCTCGCAATGTCTATCATATGGTAGGCAAATTCTTCGAAGATACGTGGCTCACGTCTCTCGTTGACCTTTGCGAGATTGCTTCTCGTCACGTTCTTGCCAAAGCCAAGATGATAAACTTTGTTGGAATGCGCAGATATGGTACTTGTAAGGTCACGAAGGCTGTCACGGTTGCTCAGTTGCCCGAACATCATGACGAGCAACTGGTTCCAGCATGTGAAATGCTTCACGTATTTATTCCCTTCGTATTTCATTACAATTCTATCAAATATTCTCTGAGGCAAGAACTCTATAAGCTGAGCGAATATATATTTTCCGGTGTTCATCGAATGACTGATTTGCTTTTGGATTGCAAAGGTAGTCAATTCAAATCGTCACCGTCAATTTTTCGCTCTAAAACTCTATATTTAAATAACTTACAAACATCTCCGCTAATTTTTAGTGGACACTAGTGATCTTGCAAATAAAACGAATAATAATTGGATAATTTATAATATGTTAGCATTTATATATCGTTTTGTTAGTGTATGTCAGATAAATGATTACAACACAACTTGGCTATATTTAATATGTTTTCTTAGTCATTTGGCGTGCTTTTTAATTGTAAATGTTATTTTTCCGTAAAAAAATTACGGAATATGGAATAATCTGTGTATATTTGCAGCAGAATTATCAAAGGAAATAGTTATGCTTATCAAATTTGCCGTAAAAAACTTCCGAGGCTTTGCGGAAAGGATTGAGTGGGATTTGTCCCATCCAAGTAATTATGAGTTCAATAAATATGCAATCAAAGATGGAATTATTAAAAACGGCATTATATATGGTCCTAATGGGGCAGGGAAATCTAATTTTGCATTAGCCATCTTCGACATAGAAAACCATCTTTCAGCCAAATGGAAAAAGACAGACTACTATACAAACTTCGTATATACAGGAAATCCAAACTCACCTGTAGATTTTGAATATGTGTTCAAATTTGATAATGACATCTTGGAATATCATTATTCAAAGAATTCTGTGGGCTTGCTTGTGGCAGAGTCCTTAACTGTCAATCAGAAACAAGTATTCAGAAGAAATCAATCTGTTTTTGAGATTGACGATGAGCAGTTTAAGGTTGATGCCACCGTAAAGGAAAATTTCAAGCAAAATGTAAATAGCGTTTCTGTTGTTAACTTTTTGACGGCATCCTATCCATTTCCTCAGGATCATTACATCGTCAAACTGATTCTATTTGTAAACTCCATGCTGTGGTTTAAGAATTTGGATAGCCGTGAATTTATTGGACTCGAAACAGCCACATTCAGTTTAGAGGACTTTATCATTCAAAATAAGTATGTTGAGGATTTCTCTGAATTCTTGGCTAAGGTAAGTGAGCAACAATTTAACTTTATTCCTCCGAAAGAAGGTGACAAAAACCTGTTCTGTGAAATTGGGGGCAATGCGATCCTCTTCCAGACAATTGCATCTACAGGAACCTCAGCATTAGAACTCCTCTATGTGTGGATTAAGAGAATGTCAGTAGCATCTTTCGTGTTTATTGACGAATTCGATGCATTCTATCACTTCAAGTTGGCATTTGAGGTATGCAAGCAATTGTTCAATCTTAATTGTCAGGTGTTCACATCGTCGCATAACACCTACCTCATGACAAATGAACTCTTGCGACCAGATTGTAATTTCATCTTGCAGAACAATAAGATTAAGCCTTTACAAAGTTGTACTGACAAAGAACTGAGATTTGGTCATAATATAGAAAAACTATTCCGTGGAGGGGCATTTGAAGTATGATACTGTTTGTATTTGAAGGCAAAGACGACAAAACCTACTTTGAGTCAATTAAACGACTTTTCTTTCCTGCGAAGTCGGATACCTTCGTATGCACATACAACAGCAATATATATTCCCTCTATACGAAACTGAAATCTCATGATGCCCTGAACGAAATGTTGGAGGTCGATACCGTTTCTGTTCTAAAGGAAATTCTGCTTGAAAAGGGCGATGAGACATTAAAGGATATTCGAGAAGATGAGGTGTCGGAAATCTACCTTTTCTTTGACTATGACTTTCAGGAAGATTCAAGGACGCTTGAAGAAAATAACAATAGGCTTTCCGAATTGCTGGGTTATTTCACCGATGAAACAGGAAGAGGTAAACTGTATATTAACTACCCAATGGTAGAATCTCTTCGCTATACCAAAGAATTGCCAGACAACAATTATTGGCAATATACCGTCACTCGCCAGAGGTGCCAAGAAGAGAACTTCAAACACCAGGTGCATGAGTTCTCCTTCTACAAGTCAAACTTGGAATATCTCGTGCTCACCATCAAGTCCGCAGACGACGATGCAAAGATTCAGCAGAAGGCAGATACTGCTAAGACCAATTGGCTGCATCTTGTCACGATGAACACGAGCAAGGCAAACTACATCTGCAATGACAAGAACGAGTTGCTAGACGAAGTGAATAATCAGCAAGACATTTTCGACAGTCAGTTATCCAAATACGTCAACACAGAAGAATGCAAGGTTGCTATTCTTAACGCTTTCCCGATATTCTTGTTTGACTATTTTGGCAAAAAGATAGTCAATTGCAGAGAAGAAACAGACTAAACAAAATAAGTATGAACAACAAAGAACCTGGCAACGTTTACATACTGACTAATCCCAGCTTCTGCGAGGATTGGGTAAAGATTGGTAAAAGTTCACGCCCTGTGGATGTGAGAAGCAAGGTTTTCTATAAATAGGATTTAATATGGCAGCAATAAATGATTTGATAGCTCAAATAAAGGATGATGATTTGCGCAACAGGATTGATGCGGAATTAAAACGTCTTTTGAAGCAGAAGAAATTCGGCTTGGTGTTCGAGGATCATATGCCTGAAGGACTCAACGAGGGCCCTATATATCCTACTCTCAGAATAATGGACCAAGTTTTGCATGCTCCTGATAAAGACTTATGGCATGCGCTGATAGAAGCAGACAATTATTATGCCCTGCAGCTCTTGGCTTATCTATATCCGGGAATGGTAGATTGCATCTATATTGACCCGCCATACAATACTGGTGCAAAAGATTGGAAATACAACAATGATTATGTTGATTCCTCTGACCAATATCGTCACTCCAAATGGCTTTCGATGATAAAGCGCCGTTTGTTGTTGGCAAAGAAGTTGCTGAATCCGAAAGACTCTGTGCTGATAGTTACTATCGATGAAAAAGAATACCTACATCTTGGATGTCTGCTGGAGGAATTGTTTCCAGAGGCAAGAATTCAGATGGTGAGCAGTGTGATAAATCATGGGGGAGTTGCACGAGGGAATGAATTCTCACGTACAGACGAATACATATTTTTTGTAATGATAGGGTTAGGATGTCCAAAGCCAATTGCACTAGATGATGAATGGCTTGGCAACGTAAAAAATACGACAAAGAACAAACTTCGATGGCGAGAACTACGACGTATGGGCTCCCATAAAACAAGAGAGGAGCGACCTAAACTCTTTTACCCGATTTTTGTAAATGATGATGGCAAATCTATCCATTCCGTAGGAGAAGTTTTTGAAGGAGAAAATATTAATGACGTTGTTCCGCCTTCTGGTACACGTACTATTTGGCCTCTTTTCCCTAATGGTAAAGAAGGGTGTTGGCAACTTCAACCATCAACATTAAGAGAACATATTATTGCTGGATATGTGCGTTTAGGTAGCTTTACAAAAGTAGGAATGGCAATAAGCTATATAGCATCCGGAGAACAGAAAAAAGTTGAAAATGGCGATTTTAAGATAATAGGTCATAAGGAAGATGGTTCTATTATTGTTGATGATAGTGATTATGAAGCAAAATATGTTCCTGGAACAGCATGGTCTATTTCTTCACACAATGCTACAGAACATGGAACAAAATTGTTATCTGGTTTATTTCATGATAAGCGTTTTGAGTTTCCCAAATCCCTCTATGCTGTCCACGACACTATCAGATTCTTCGTTGCCAACAAGCCCAATGCATTGATTGTGGATTTCTTTGCAGGCTCAGGCACAACTCTTCATGCTGTTAACCTGCTGAATGCAGAAGATGGTGGCAATCGTCGCTGTATTATGGTGACCAACAACGAGGTAAGCGAACAGGAGGCTAAGACGCTGACAAAGCAGGGCTTTAAGCCTGGCGATGAAGAATGGGAACGATTAGGCATAGCCCGATATGTGAACTGGCCTCGCACAGTATGTTCTATAGAAGGACACGATGTGAACGGACAACCGCTGAAAGGTGAATACTTAGGCACAGACCACAGGCAGATGAAAGAAGGATTTGAATCTAACTGTGTATTCTTCAAACTTGACTTCCTCGACAAGACGCAAGTTGCATTAGGACGCCAGTTCCGCGAACTTCTACCAATGCTGTGGATGAAAGTTGGCGCTTTTGGTCAATGTCCACAATTGGAGAAAGACGGTGTTCCAGAAATGCTTGTATTGCCAGAAAACCACTTTGCTGTGCTGACAGACGAGAAATCTTTCGGGCAGTTTGTTGATGAAGTAGATAAGCATGAAGACATTACAATGATATATCTTGTAGTAGATAGTGACATGATGTATAAAGAAATGGCGAAACATTTTCCAAAGAGGCAGACATGCCAGTTATATCGTGACTATTTAGATAACTTTCGTATTAACATAACAAGATGATAATATGTTAGATGAACTTATAACCTTTCAGAAACGAGCATTAGAGAAGTTGCGCAACCATTGTGCGGCAGCTCACAATGAATATAAGAATAGCAGAGAGAATCAGGTTGTTTCTTTTACTGCTCCGACAGGTGCAGGCAAGACTATCATCATGTCTGCTCTGATAGAAGACATCCTCTTCGGTAACGAAAAGTTTGTGGAGCAGCCTGATGCCATTTTTGTATGGTTATCGGACTCTCCTGAACTAAATTTGCAATCGAAAGAGAAGATTGACACAAAGGCAGACAAGATAAAACTCAACCAATGTGTAGTAATCTCTGACGATTCTTTTGACCGTGAGACACTGGAGGAAGGACATATTTATTTTCTGAATACACAGAAGTTGAGCAAGAGCAGTAATCTGACTCAACACTCAGACAATCGCCAATATACGATATGGGAGACGTTAGCAAACACAATATATGAGAAGGCTGACAAACTATACTTCATCATCGATGAGGCGCATCGTGGTATGAAAGGAACTGATGCAGGACGTGCTACCACCATCATGCAGAAATTCATCTTAGGTAGTGAGAAAGATGGACTTCCTCCTGTGCCAGTAGTTATAGGAATGTCTGCAACAATTGAACGTTTCAATCAGTTGGTAAAGAATTCCACAGCAACGAATAGACCTGTGCGTGTAAGTCCTGAAGAAGTTCGTTCTTCTGGATTACTGAAAGACAGAGTTATTATTTACTACCCCAAGAATATTAATGAACAGAAAGATATAGCCGTACTTCAAGCAGCAACAGATGAATGGATAGCAAAATGCCAACACTGGGAAACATTTTGTAGAGAGCAACATCATTGGATGGTAAAGCCTATCTTTGTTATTCAGGTGCTGAATGGTACGGCAAGCAATATCACAGAAACACCTTTAGGTGAATGTCTTGCAAAGATTGAGGAGCGTACAGGTTTCACCTTTAATAAAGGTGAGGTAGTACATTCATTTGGAGATATTAAGGGGAACATAACAATAAATGGTCTTGATGTGCCATATTTAGAGCCTTCGAAGATACAAGACAACAAACAGGCAAGAGTGGTGTTCTTTAAGGAAACACTATCTACAGGCTGGGACTGTCCAAGAGCAGAGACAATGATGTCATTCCGAAGATATATTGATTCTACTGCTATAGCTCAGCTATTGGGCAGAATGGTGCGTACGCCAATTCAACAGCGCATAATGGTTGACGATATGCTAAATGATGTGCAGTTGTTCCTTCCTCACTTCGATAAAGAAAATGTTAAGAAGGTTGTTGACGAACTTCAAAACGAAGAAGGTGGGGAATTGCCGACTGATATTATGGATGAAGAAATCGGACATGGAACTTATGTAATGCTTACTTCAAAGCGTCATCATCATAGAGTGCCACCAAAAGATTACAGTCTTCCGCTATTTGGAGAAACAGATAATGGTGATAAAGTAGAAACGAATAACTTAACACCTAAAAATTCTCCCGTAAGTCATACACCAAACCAGAATAAGCAACCAGCAGAAGACAGCAACTCTGAACCTATAGACATAGAGTTTGAATATGACGGAATAGATCGTGAGAAGATAGTTGATTTTATAAATAGCTTGTCTCTGCCAACTTATCAGATACGTTCATTCCAAATGAATGACTATCTAAAATCATTATTCAGCTTATGCAATTTTCTTCTATTATCAGGCTTAGATTTAAATGCAAGAGAGAAAGTTATAGACAAGATAGTTGAAAGAATATGTGCCTATATTCAACAACTCAAGCAAAGTGGCAGATATGCAGAAGCGCAGGCTAAGGTGGAAAATTTCGAGATGCTTGCCAATGTGTATGATGCGTTTGGTGAAATAATAAAGGCAGAGCCCGTAAATAGTATTTTCTCTGAATCGAATGTTGATATAGAGAGACAATACAGAATAGCAGAGAAGAAATTAAACAATGAGGGTGTAGGTGCTGCATATGGAAGGAAGTATGATAATCCAGATAGGCAAGATACCTTCATGGTGGATGTTATATTGTTTGTCAGTGACGAGGAACAAATGCAGCAGTTGCATGACTTTGCAAAGAGGGAATACCACAAGTTAAATGACACCTATAGACATAAGACAACCCGTTTGTCGGATGCTCTTAAAACAAAATATAGAAACATTGTACGAGATAGTGAGGAGATATCAAATGTTCCATTCTACTTAGGTGAAAATATAATGTTCCGTAATGATGAAGAGGGCGAAGAGTACAATGACCATCTGTTTGTAAATGAGCAGACGGGTGTGGTGCGCATCAAACTCAATAATTGGGAACAAAATGTGATAAAGGAAGAACGCAAGCGTGAGGACTATCGTTGTTGGTATCGCAATCCATCACGTGGCAGCGATGCATTAACATTGTACCATAACTATAAAGGTACAAAGAAACCATTCTATCCTGATTTCTTGGTTATCAGAAAAGAGAATGGAGGTGACTATATTATAGACATACTTGAACCACACGATCCTACTCGTGATGACAATGTGAGCAAGGCAAAAGCATTAGCTCAATATGCAACAGAAAATCCATGTATTGGACGTGCTCAACTGATTCGTCAAACGAAAACAGCTACAGGCGATGTGCTCCGCAGACTTGACTTTGCGGCACATAGCGAGTTGCGCGAGAAAGTTGCAGTTATTAACACAAATGAAGAATTAGACAATTTGTTTGTGCAGTATGGAGAGTAGATAATAAATAGAAAATAATTAAATATAAATGGAAATAGACACAACATCAATAAAAGGGGAAACATTTGAAAAAGATGTTTTCAGACTCATTTCGAACTGTTTAAGCCAAGACGAAGGCATTGTCTTTGGTGGGGAGTTTGATTTCCTTCTACCAAATGGTGTAAAAAAATTAAAGTGGCCAAAGAATACTGCTGTAGAGATTAAGTATCGTCTAATATATAATTCATTTTCCAAAATTAGAGAAATCTATGATAGGATTCAACCAAGCAAGTTAATTATCGTTGTCATAAACGAAAACGAGACATCTTTAAGGTTAACTAACAATGCTCGTATGAGCAGACGTCAAATAGAGGTCATTTCATATCAGGACCTATATAAAAAAACAAGTGCAATAGGCATATCTAATATGGATTTTGCCGAAGACGAAAACAATGGAAATAAATATTTGGACAATGTAGATGCGAATATCCAAGAAAGAATAAAAGGAGTATTGAAAAGGGATAAAATTAGCATTTTTCTTGGTGCCGGTGTTAGTGCTTCTGCAGGTGTTGTCACTTGGAATAGTCTTTTAGAACAACTCTGTATAAAAAAGGGATTGCCCAAAATTGATAGTGATATAGAGAGCGTAATTAAGGGAAGATATATTATTGATGCATATAAAAAAAATCCCAATGAGATACCTGATGATTTCTATATTGATATGAGAAACATCTTGTATGCAAATATACATACCTCAAAATTAATTAATTCAATTGCAAGATTAATAGAAATAAGTAATATAGAGAGTATTATATCCTATAATTATGATGACCTCGTTGAACAAAAAGTTAATGAGAAGAAACCCTGCTATCCTGTGTTTGATAAATCACGACCAATAGATGGAAACAGCCTACATGTTTATCATGTGCATGGTTTTATACCACAAAACGGAGACTGGTCACCGATTGTCTTAGGAGAAAAAGAGTATCATCAAATATATCAAGAATCATACAATTGGGGCAATGTAGAACAACTTCACGCCCTATGTAGAAGTGCATGTCTATTTATCGGATTGTCTATGACAGACCCCAATTTAAGAAGACTTATAGATATTTCTAATAATGGTGGCGAAGTGGAGCCCGTTCATTATGCTTTTCTTAGGAAAATAGAATATGATGTTCCATTTATGGAAAAAGTAATGCGAGGATTTGGAGTAAATTGTGTATGGTATGACAGGCATGAAGAATTACCAGAATTACTCGAGTCGTTATGCAATTGATTTTACATAATTAATGGCAAAATTTCATAGGTTAGTAGGTAACTATAATATACTTAGTTAGGAATTTGTAATAGGCATTTGCAACAAGTCTCAATATAAAAAGAACGAGAATGGAAATAAAGGAATTCAAAGGACTTTGGTGGTTACTTAATGATATAGAGAATCAGGTATCTGGAACATTGATTGTAAAAAAAGATAAAATAGTTCTTGAGACTATTGGCGTGTTGGGTTCCAAGTCTCCTATAGAGCACTTTGCAGGCGGAAATGTGCCTCAATATAATGTTATTTGGGGCATATCATCAGATGCCAAAAAGATTAGTGTATTTAATTGCTATGAATCAATGTCCTTGAACACTGATTGTCCTTTCCCTGTTGCTAAATACAGTGTACAGGTGGTCGCTGTTGGCAAACATATAAGATCGTTGAAAGAAACTGGAAATTATGATATTAAAGCGTATATTGAAGAATTATCATATTGGTTTAGGCCAAATATCATACATGTTAGCCAACAAGATAAGAAGTTTACATTTAGTACTGATTTAGAGAAGGCAAATCAAATTGCTGTAACATTAGATAACGGTTGTACATTAAAACTTGAAGGAGAGGTAAATATTACACATAGCAAAACAGGAATGCAAGTCGAAATTAACCAGATGAGTACTCTTAGTTTCACTTGTTCAAAACCTATTTCCATGAATGATGCTAAACGCAATGTGTTTTTATTTGAGCAATTCCTTTCGTTTGCGACTTTAACATCAGTGCAAAGTGATCGCTTTCTGCTCATAGATAAAGAAAAGGATGGGGACCTCACCCAAAATAAAACCATTGAAATCTATGAAAAGAAATATGAAAGGTCAAATGATCCTGAACGTTTTTGGGAATTTCTATTCGTTTATGAAACGATAAAAGATTCTTTCTCCTCGATTATATGTAAATGGTATGCAGAAAAGGATATGTTTCCCATTCGTGCGCACTTAATAGATAGTGTTGGACACATAGGAACTTTTTGTAGCAATGATTTCCTAATTGTTGCTCAAGCTATTGAAGGTTTTTATTGTCGGTTTAGAGAAGACGGGCCAAACCTAACTACAATATTGAAGAATTTGCGAAATGAATTTTCTGATATTTTTATTCTTGAATTATCTGATGATGATATAAAATGTATCCGCGATTCCCGACATTACTTTTCTCATTTGCTTCCTCCTGGAAAAAAGGAGCATGTTGTGGATGGGCATAAACTTTATAACTTGAATCATAAGTTAAGGAAACTTCTATTATGCTGTATGCTGAATTTTGTAGGATTTAGCAACAAAGAGATTAATGGAATCTTCTCGAAAAGTCACAATTCATTTCTTCGTATGATAAATGGAGAAAAAAGAGAAATAATTGATGACGAACCTATTGAATTAAAGGGAGAAGTTTTATCAACCACCCAAATATCAGAGGCTATTCCTGAATAATGGATAAACAAACACGAAAAGGATATGTAAAAATGGCCAAAAGGAAGACTTCATTCACAATTTATCCCACCTACTCAGACATCTTTAAGGAAGACCAGGAGGGAATAATTGCCCAACTATCGACAGAAGGTCTTGCTGAGAAATATATTGTTTTTACGACGTCGCTTTCTGCTTCATTATATGCAAGCCATATAAAGGGGATGCATGTTCAAGAGAAGATTATGATAGAATTCAAAGATGCTATATGTAATACATCTGATGGGCATGCCATTCTAAATTGGCTTTTCTTTAATGACTTAAAAACGCTAAATTTTAATAATTTTACATTGATGGAATTGTATTGTATCTTACTAAAACATAAGAAAGGAGAATGTATAGAAACATCAATGTCAGTAGATGAGAAACTAATATATTTGAAACTGCTCTTTATCGCTAATGAACAACGCTTATACAAACATGATGATTTTCACAACAACTTGGTATCAATAACACCTGATGACAAGTTCTCGTATGAGAAAATGTTTTGGCCATTACTATTACCCGAAACGGATGTAAATGAAGCTATAAGAATAGAGTATGAGATATATCGACTTAAATATTTTATCGAAGGAATTAAAAAGGAGTATCCAAGTACATCAAGTATTATTGATATTTTTTTTCAAGAGAGAGGATTTGATAGCTTTAGCTCATATGCAAGTGCCTTGTCCATCATATTCTTAGATTATATAACATGCTACACGAATCATCATAAATTAAAAGCAGGCATAAAAGAAAGTGAGCAAACTCACAAGTTATTTGCTCCATTAATGATAAATAACATAACAATAAACTCCTACTTAGAATTAAAAACACATCCTGTGTATTATTTTAATGGCGCATATTATGTCCTTCATTGGAATTATTTTCTAAACCAAATTTTTATAGGAACATTCATGGCTCTTAAAGAGAGATTAAACAATGCAGGATTTCAAAACATCAAAAAAACGAGTGGATTAATAATAGAAAAGACTTTGTTCAGAAACGTATTGACAACATCCTTTTCAAGAAACTGGCAACGTGCTTTATTTGATGATGAAAGTAAAGGAAAACCAGATGCAATGTTTCAGATAGGAAACCATTTGTTTATTATAGAACTAAAAGATAGTCTAATGAGTGAAAATGTTATGGAATCATTGGATTATAAAAGTATTGAAAACCACATAATAAGGACATTTATTCAATCAGAGGGAAAAAGGAAAGCAATACAGCAATTGGTTGTATATATAGAAAAATATGAAAACAATGAATATGAAAACGATGGATTCCCATATAACAAGAGGTTAAATATATATCCTTTAATCATCTATACAGATTACAAATATAAAATTAATGGGTTAAATCATTTCTTGTCCGTTAAAATGAGGGAACTTATTAATCAACAGGAATTAAAAAAATCTACAAAACAAAGAATTCGTCCCTTAACAGTAATAGGTCTTGATTGTATATTCAATTTGCAACATAAATTTCAAGATAAGAAACTAAAGTTTGCAGATGCTATAGATAATTATCATAGGTACATTAAAGTTACAAAAAAGAAATACGAAGATAAAGGAGTCGTAACATATAGCCAACTTTATCCATCATTTGATAGATATCTGCCAGAAAACAGAAATATACTTATGTCTTATGATGAAATACAGCCGATACTAAAAGATTTCTTTGATATTAAAGATACAGAAAGTTAAATTATGGAACTTTAATGTGCTCATATGGAAAACTTAAGGTGTCCGATAAGACCATCCAACGAGAGTTTACAGCTATTAGGAAACTTGGTATCAATATTGAGCGTCAAGATGGCCGCAAGGAAGGCAGATGGGTCATTAATAAAAAATACCAATGATAACAACTGATTTTACCAATCATAAAGGGATGAATGTAATTGGATTATTATGGCTCTTTCTGAACACAACCCATACAACATTGATGGAACATGAGTTCAAGGCGAATCTGTGTACGACCTTAAAGGAACTGGAGACTTTTGTTGATACTACTATTGCCAATCGTCGCCCTATACCTGTTAGTTCGACACGTGAAGATATATTCGTGGATTATCCTGACTGGGCTACTCGTGAACTTCTGATGAATGCAATCTGCCATCGTGATTATACGAGCAATGGACCGATTCAGTTCTATCAGTATGATGACCGCATTGAGATAATGAATCACGGTGGCTTGTATGGACGTGCCAATGAGGCAAATTTCCCCAAGGTGAATGACTATCGGAACATCGTAGTGGCAGAGGCTATGAAGGTCTTAGGCTTCGTTAATCGCCACAGTCGTGGTGTGCTGAGGGTGCAGAAAGATTTGAAGGCTAATGAGAATGGTGAGGCTGTTTATGACTTCAGTCATCAAACGGCTGTTATGGTGACGGAGAGTAAATCACCTCGTGGAGAGAGGGCCATGAATGCGGCTATTGCTAATGGTCTTGTAATTGAGGGAGAAGAAAAACGATCACAAAAAAGGTCAGATTTGACCATTTTTGATCAAAAACCGTCAAAAATGACGGAAAATGAATTTCCTTCAATGATAGTAAAGAATGTTTATGAAGCCCTTAAGATAAATCGTAAAGCTAAATATTCATGGCTTCAGGATAACTTAGGCGTAAGCGAAAGCACTATTCTTAGGGCTATAAACGATCTTAAGGAACTCGGATATATAAATCCAGAACATTCGAAAATTAAAGGTGAGTGGCAGCTTTTGAAGTAAGTGCTCCTGCTTATGCAAACGACAACGGAGTGGACAAATTGACATCTATATGACAATTTCAACTTGTCAACGCTTAATAATATTCTTTTCCCTTAAGGCTTGTTATGGACTTTAAGGGAAAAGAAGTTTTTAAAGGAGAAAATATGGCAGAAATAGCGCAGAAATCGAAGGAGCTGTCTAGCAGTATCAAATCAGTATCAAATTTGAGATGATGAAAAAGAAAAAGTCCTGTAAATCTTTGATCTACAGGACTTTTCTGAAGGGTGCCCGGACGGACTCGAACCGTCGACATTCAGAACCACAATCTGACGCTCTAACCAACTGAACTACGGGCACCAT
>Ga0256869_1000875_pt1 | contig 13810 bp, 11 predicted proteins | sample RumenRJG_05RNA_FD_186096 | JGI IMG/M metagenome (GOLD analysis project Ga0256869, IMG submission 186096) | Metatranscriptome of bovine rumen microbial communities from Lethbridge, Alberta, Canada - Rumen RJG_05 (Metagenome Metatranscriptome) | ecosystem: Host-associated > Mammals > Digestive... | reverse complement strand
ATTGCCAACATGACGGTATTCGACTGTGATTTCCTGCACGACGACATCGAGATGGTAGCACAGGCCACTATCGTTGCAACCATCGTTGATGGCGAAGAGGTTTTAAAGCATAAGACGATGTCAAGCATAAAAAGTAATTTAACATGAGAACAATTAAAATATGGATGATAACCGCCATCCTCATTTGCTGCGCAACGGTGTTGACGTCGTGCAGCAAGGATGACCCTGTAAATCCAGAACCTCAGCCTGTCATTCTCAAAGGCGAAGCTGCTGTGGAGTGGACAAAGAACCATCTCGATTCGCTGGTGAACGTATACATGGCCGACTGCGGCAATCTGCTGGATCCTGATATGACGAGAGACCTGCTGAAGTGTATCGGCTATACACGTTTGAATGTGTTCGACTATAGGGAGGCCGGCTGGCTGATAGACAGCGTCGTGTTTATCCGTCTGATGGATCGCGCCGAAGTGGCTAATAATAAGACCATCCTCTTCACGATGGGCATGTACGGATGCGGCAAGACGACTAGCCTCAACAACAATCCCGATCTGAAGAAGCTGGTCAGTGAGGTGGGCGTAGTCTCCGAGGGGGCTTACAATAATGTGAAATACTTCGACGAGATGGTGGAAAAGAGTGGGAAGCGTGGCTTTGAACCCCACCTTATTTATGTCTACAACGATGCTGAGACAGGCTATACCAATTGTATGGAGCGTTTGATTCATTCCAACCGTGCCGTGACTTGTGAGGCCTATATCTCCGTCTTCCCGCAGTACCAGGGCAGGGTGGAGTACATCGAGGAACACTATCCAGATATGAAGTTCTACTGTTTGGACAACAACCATAATAACGGCGGCCAGCGCGTGACCACGGAAGCGGCCAAGCAGTGGGACTACACGATGACAGAAGACTTGCAAGAGAAACTCTATGCCATCAAGCAGTCATATATTGACTCAGGCAAGTTGACTGCTGAGCAGATTTATGCTTTACAATGATGTTAGGCATACCCATGTCGAGTACTAATGGTTGAAGCTTATAAATAATAATATGGTACAAGATTTATACATTTTGATGATTACGGCCGCAGTGGTCAGTATTGTTTTTAAGTTTCTAAAGCAGCCGGTGGTGCTGGGTTATATCGTGGCCGGTGTGCTGGTAGGCCCTTATCTGTATGGCAAGACAATTGTGAGTGCCGACAATGTAAAGGCATGGGGCGACATCGGCGTGCTGTTTGTGTTGTTCTGCATCGGTCTGGAGTTCCGCCTGAAGAACCTCATCAGTAGCGGAAAGATTGCCGCCATAGGCGCCATGACCATCATCCTCGGTATGATGCTCCTAGGCTACCTCGTGGGGCAGGATGCCCAATTTGATATGATCAACTCGCTGTTCCTGGCGGGCATGCTTTGTATGTCGAGTACCACCATCGTGATGAAGGTCATCGAAGAGGCTGGCATGAGCAAGGAGCGCTTCGTCAAGGGCGCTACCAGCATCCTCATCGTGGAGGATGTGGTGGCAGTGGTGCTGATGGTATTGCTCTCCAGCATCGCCATCCGCCATCAGTTCGAAGGTGCCGAGTTGCTCAACAAGGTGCTCGTGCTGGCCCTCACGCTCGCGGTGTGGTTCATCACTGGCATCCTGATTATTCCTACGCTGTTGCGCATAGTCAAGAAACATTTGAACGACGAGACGCTGATTATCCTTGCCTTGGGTCTGTGCTTAGGCATGGTGCTGACTGCGGAGGAAGCAGGGTTCAGCAGTGCTCTCGGTGCTTTTGTCATGGGTTCTATCCTCGCCGAGACGGTGGAGTCGCACCGTATCGAGAAGCTGATGACACCGCTGAAGAATGTCTTTGCGGCCATCTTCTTCATCTCGGTGGGTATGCTCATCAACCCTGCTGCTTTGGCCGAATATTGGATAAGCATCCTCTGGGTAAGCCTGGTGATTATCGTCGGCATGATACTCTTCGGCACCTTGGGTTGCTGGTGGGGTGGCGCTACGATGCGCGACTCCATGCTGACGAGCTTCTCGTTTGTGCAGATTGGTGAGTTCTCGTTCATCATCGCCTCGCTGGGTACCAGTTTGGGTGTCCTCGATCCTATAATCTATCCTATCATCGTGGCATCCAGTGTGGTGACGACCTTCCTAACACCTTATATCATGAAGGCTGCGCTGCCATGCTACACATTCCTCTACAATCACACTTCGGTCAGTCTGCGCACCAAGATCGACCAGCGCGAGCAGCAGGTGGCAGCAGCAGAAGCGACCACCGCTTCCGATGGTTCGTCGATGGCCGACAAGGTGCGCCATGCCGTCAGAAACACCTTCATCTTGAAGCGGTTGGTAAATCTGTTTATCAAAAATATGAGCGCTCATGATGAAAGCGGGCGATAAGTAACATCCTACTCTGCAGTTTCTTACTGGTCGTAACATGGCGCGCTCGGACTTTCAAAATATGCAATAATTGTTTCAAAATATGCAAAAAGTGCAAGAAATGTGTGTTTTGCCTTGCAGGATTGGAGAAATTTGATTACTTTTGAAACCAGAAACGAAATCACTAAAAACATCAGTTGGAAGATTGCCAACATGACGGTATTCGACTGTGATTTCCTACACGACGACATCGAGATGGTAGCACAGGCCACTATCGTTGCAACCATCGTTGATGGCGAAGAGGTTTTAAAGCATAAGACGATGTCAAGCATAAAAAGTAATATAACATGAGAACAATTAAACTATGGATGATGGCCGCCATCCTGATTTGCGGCATAACTGTGTTAACCTCATGCAGCAAGGACGATAACAACAAGACCGTCGTTCAGCCGCCTGTCGCCAAAGAGTATTTTACGCTGTGGAACCAGTGCGACGCGCTGACGGCTCTGCAGGACTATGTGAAGGATGTGACCGACCCCGCCTCGAAGAACTTCATCAAGGAAGAAGACCGCATCGCTACGTTCGACATGGACGGTACGTTCGTCGGTGAGCTGTATCCGACCTATTTCGAATACAACATGCTGGAGTATCGTGCGCTGGACGATCCTGCGTATAAGGACATCGCTCCAGCTGACGTCAAGGAGGCTGCTCAGGCTATTAGGGACTTTGTGCGCAACGGCACTAAGCTGCCCAGCAATTTCGACATGATACATGCCTACGCGGCAGCGAAGGCTTACAGCGGTATGACGCTTGCCGAGTTTGATGCCTACGTCAAGGCATACGCCCAACAGCCCGCTAACGGGTTTAGCGGCATGACCTACGGGCAAAGTCACTATAAGCCTATGCTTCAGGTCTTTGACTACCTGAAGGACAATGGCTTCACCTATTATGTCGTCAGTGGCTCCGACCGCTTCATCTGTCGTGCGCTGGTAGAAAGCATCGGCATCCCGATGAACCGTGTCATCGGTATGGACGTCAAACTGCGCTCCAGTAGTCAGAATACAGACGATGGCGTCAGTTACACCATGGGTAAGGAGGAAGACTTGGTGCGTACTGACGTACTCCTCATCAAGAACCTGAAGACAAACAAGGTGTTGCAAATCTCGCAGGAAATCGGCAAGGTGCCCGTGCTGTCGTTCGGCAACAGCAGCGGCGACTGTTCGATGCACAACTATGCGCTGGGCAATCAGAAGTACAAGTCGGCAGCTTTCATGCTGGTGGCCGATGACGATGTCCGCGACCATGCCAACCTTGCCGAGGGGGCTAGCCGTGAGGCAAAATGGCGCGAGGCCGGATACTACGTCATCTCGATGAAGAATGACTTCAAGACCATCTACGGCGACGGTGTGGTGAAGACCGACTTTACTTTCTAACACAATAATACAAGTAGAGGTCAGCAATGAAGAAAGATATGAAACGATCGATGACGGCTGCTATCCGACTATGGGTACTCACCACAGTCATTTGCAGTGTAAGTGTGCTGACCTCGTGTAGTAATGACGACAGCCTCACCTCTGAGGAGCTGTTCGAGAGGGAGATGACCGAGGCACTGGCCGACGCGCAGACATATGGCCCGCAGACCCAGGCTTTTGCTCAGGAGGTAGCCACGCACTTCAACGGTTATGTGACCGACATCAACTACAAGACGCGTGAAAGTGCCACACGAAAGTGCAAAACCGACAACTGCCAGCCCTACGACCTGAAGGACTTGGCACGCACCACCATCGTTGCTGGCTGGAACAGCACAGAGATCCAGCCCGTCATCGACTATCTGGTGTCGACTGCGACAGAGCGTAGCTTCTTCGGACGCTACAAGCACCAGACCAGCGACTACGGCTACTGGGGTGATATCGTCAACCTGAAGTACGACAAGCTGATGACCGAAATCCAGGTGAAGACCTACGGCATGTTCTATGCCTCGCAGGAAGAGGAGATAGTACGCAGCGTCATTGGCGATGACCTCTATACGGTCATTCACGACAAGACTGGTGTTGAGCCAGGACTGTCGCACTACTATTATGAGATTATGCGTGCCGACACATCCAGCGAAGCTACCATAGCAAAATATAAGCAACTGGCCATCGATTATCACAATCGTTGCGACCACATTAACGACAATAACCAATGAAACAGAATTTCTTTATATTTTTTGCAGCAGCTGTGCTCCTGTTAGGCATGGGCGCCTGCACGGACAAGACTGACAGTCCCGCAACTTCAAACCAACAGAAGTTGGAAAAAAGCCTCATCGGTCTGTGGTATGAGGATTTTGAGTATAATGACGTGACCGAAGACGGCAAGCCCTTCAACCGTGCCTTGATAGCTGTGGAAGCCAAAGCCGACCATACGGGCTATGTGGCCCTGGCTGTGTTTGATGACGAATTCAATGAGCCGCTCGAGATTTATGGCGGTCCGAAGGATGCACCGTTCACATGGCAGGTGACTGCCGATGGGCAGATCACTCTGACCGACCCGAATACAGGCACGTCTATGAAGGTGGCCGCTACCCGTGGTGATGAAAATAGTAACAACAACGGAAACTTTGTTGATATCGGTCAGATTAACATGAGTTGTGAGCAGGGGAAGGTTGCCTTCAGCAATGCATCCCATGAAGGTTCGCTTACCAAGGCTGAAGGCCAGCAGGGCGATTTGATTCAGGACTGGATGGCGAAGTCTACCCTCCCCAAGGCCTGCATCACCGACCAAATACCGGTTGAGATCTTGAACATCAAATGTATGAACTACGTGTTCAACTACCCCTCGGTAGACCCCTTTGGCAATCCGTGTACGCTCAGCGGCACCATCACGGTGAACGAGGCGCTGGCAAAGGATAATAAGCCTTACAACGGCATTATGCTCTACAACCACTTCACCATCTACGAAACCACACAGGCCCCTTCGCGCGGAGCCGTCGAGTTCCCCACGGGGGCAGCCCTCATCACTGACTTCATTGTCGTAGCACCCGACTACTATGGCTTTGGCATCACCGAGAAAGAGCCGCAGGCTTACTGCATATCACAGGCCAACGGACGTGCCTCGCTCGATGCCTACCTCGCTGCCAAACGACTGATAGAAGACCTGGAGGTAAAGAAAGGCGACGACTTCGTCATCGCAGGCTATTCGGAGGGTGGACAGACCACGATGGCCGTGTTGCGCGAGATCTCTGAGCGCCATCCTGAGGTGAAGGTGAAACGTGCCTTTGCCGGCGACGGTCCCTACGACATCAACTCGATGTATGACGCTATTGCCAAGAGTGACACCGAGATGCCCAGTACCGTCTGCGATGTGCTCTGGGCTTACAACCACTTCTTCAAACTGGGCTACGATATCCACGACTATCTGAAGAATCCTGTGGCCACGAACTTCGATGAGTGGTTCCTCAGCAAGAAGTACAAGCGCAAGGCCCTGGACGAGGAGCTGATCAAGACCAAGAATACGAGTGACTTCTGTACAGCGGCTGTGCTCGACGCCAGCAGTCCCTTGTCGCTCCGATTCAAGGAGGCCTTCAGCAAGGATGCGCTCACCAGCGGCTGGACACCGCGCAGCGACTTCGACATCATGCTCTACCACGATACGAAAGACGATGTGGTACCCGTGGACAACTACTATGCCATGAAGCAGTTCCTCGATAATCATAAGATCAAAACAGAGGGACTTGTCGGCGACTACAGTGGCACAGCGAAAAATGATCTCGGCACAACCAACCATGAGGCTTCGGCTGCCACCTTCTTCGTCAAGATTATTGAGTGGATAAAGGCGAATTACGATTAAAATAGGCATAATCATCAGTTTAAAAAAGAAAATTAGCGTTGCATGTGATGATATTTGGAGATAATTGTTTACCTTTGTCGGAGAAACCTGAATCAATTTAAAACAATAGAACAATGAAATTACTGAAATGGACTTTGATGCTCGGCACCATAGCCGGATTGGTGGCATGCAACATTGACATGCCCAAGGAGACACAGTCATCGTTTGAGACGATGATAATTAAGAAGTCAGACATTGAGATGCCTTACAGGTTCAGCGCCAGGATGAAGGGTCAGAACGATGTGACCGTCACGCCACAGGTGAGTGGACAGTTGATGAAGATCTGCGTAACGGAAGGTCAGCAGGTGAAGAAGGGACAGGCACTCTTTATCATCGACTCACGCAATGCCCAGCTGGAGTTGGAGGCTGCACAGGCTAACCTACAGGCTGCGCTGGCGCAGGAGAACTCAGCCAAGTTGGAGTTCGAGTCGAACAAAAACCTGTTTGATAAGAAAATCGTGAGCAGCTATATGCTGAACAACTCAGAAAATGCCTACAAGCAGGCTCATGCTGCAGTGGCACAGGCACAGGCTGCTGTAAACCGCGCGAAGGTTAACCTTGGATTCTGTACGATTACGGCCACGGTGTCGGGTATCATCGGTGAGATTCCTGTACGTATCGGCGATCAGGTATCACCTATGACGCAGCTCACCATGCTGAGCGGCAATACGACGATGTATGCTGAGTTCTCAGTGACGGAATCCATCGTAGAAAGCATGGTGCAGGAGGGTATGAACGCATCGGATGTAGAAAAGTATATTAACCAGTTGCCCGATGCAACATTTATCATGAAGAATGGTACGGAGTATCCGCACAAAGGTCGCGTGGTCAGTCTGACGGGTGTTGTCAATGCCTCGACGGGTTCGTTGACCAGCAAGGTGTCGTTCCCCAATCCTGACGGTCATCTGTACTCTGGCATACAAGGTACGGTAGTGATGAACTTTGCAGAGAAGGGCGTGATAGTCATTCCGCAATATTCTGTAGTACGCTTGCAGGACAAGGCCCAGGTGTATAAGGTACAGGCCGACAGCACGGCTACCGCTGTTGACGTGACAATGGAAGATGCTGGCAACGGTCAGGACTTCATCATTACCAGTGGCTTGAATCCTGGCGACCGGATTGTGACCACGGGTGCCAACAACGTGGTGGAGGGACAGAAGGTACTGTTCCCGGAAACCGAAAAGGAGAAATAACGAAGACTCGAAACATCGAAACATCGAATTATCGAAACATCGAAAAACAATGAAAAATAATATTTTCATCAATAGATACGTGATGGCGTGTGCCATCTCGATTGTCATCGCGCTGGTAGGCTATATCTCCATGAGTACGCTGCCAGTTGAACAATATCCTGACATTGCGCCGCCTACGGTGATGATTACTACCAGCTACTCCGGTGCTGACGAGAACACGGTGATGAAATCTGTTATCCAGCCACTGGAAGAGGCTATCAACGGTGTGCCCGACATGACCTACATGACCTCAAAGGCATCGTCTAACGGTGATGCAGAGATTACCGTTTATTTCAAGCAAGGCACTGACCCCGACATGGCGACGGTGAACGTGCAGAACCGCGTCACCCGTACACAGGCACTGCTTCCTGCTGATGTAAACAAGATTGGTGTGACGGTACAGAAACGTCAGAACAATATCCTTCAGATTTTTGCGGTGAAGAGTGCCGACGGTAAGTATGACGAGGACTTCGTGTCGAACTATGTGGATATCAACGTGAAGCCGCGTCTGATGCGTATCACCGGTGTGGGTAACGTTCAGAGTATGGGTAACACCTACGCCCTGCGTATCTGGCTGAAACCCGACGTGATGGCTCAATACGGTCTGACCCCTAACGACATCTTCGCCGCCATCGGCGGACAGAGCTTCGTGGCAGCTGTGGGTTCGCTGGGTGAGCAGTCGAAGAACTCGTACCAGTACTCCATGCAGTATAAAGGTACACTGAAGAGCGTCGACGAGTTCAACGACATCGTATTGCGTACCAGCGGTGGCGGCATGCTGCACCTGAGCGATGTGGCTGAGGTGAAGATTGGTGCTATGAGTTATAACTTCACCTCGAATATCCAGGACCGTCCCGGTGCTATGTTCATGGTGTTTGCTGCCCCTGGCTCCAACGCCACGGAGGTGAATGCCAACATCAACAAGACGTTTGCAGAATTGAAGTCATCAATGCCTGCCGGACTGGAGTTCGTCACCTTGATGACCAGCGACGACTTCCTCTTCGCAGCTATCCATAACGTGGTTGAGACGCTTGTCATCGCCATCATCCTCGTTATCTTGGTGGTATTCTTCTTCCTGCAGAACTTCAAGGCCACCATCATCCCATCTATATCTATTATCGTGTCGCTGTTGGGCACTTTTGCCATCGTCTCACTGGCAGGTTTCTCACTCAATATCCTGACACTGTTTGCACTCGTGCTGGCCATCGGTACGGTGGTTGATGATGCCATCGTGGTGGTCGAGGCAGTCATGGCTAAGATGGAGGGCGGCATCAGCGATGCCCGCGAGGCCACCCGTCAGGCTATGAGCGAGGTGTCGGTAGCCGTCGTCTCGTGTACCTTGGTATTTATGGCCGTGTTCATCCCTGTGATGTTCATGCCGGGTACCTCAGGCACGTTCTTCACCCAGTTCGGTGTGACGATTGCCTCGTCCGTCGGTCTGTCGTGCGTGTCGGCCCTGACGCTGTGTCCTGCCCTCTGTGCTATTATGATGCGCGTGACGGAAGGCAAGCAGGAGGGCAAAAGCCTCATCTATTACACCAAGAAGGCCTATACCGTCAGCTATAACGCCATCTACAACAAATACGCCAAGAGCGTCCAGAAGTTCATCAAGCGACCCCTCATGGCATGGAGCCTGCTGGCTCTGTCTGCCGTACTGCTGGTGTTCTTCATGAAGAGTCTGCCTTCTGGCCTTGTGCCACAGGAAGACCAAGGCGTGTTCCTGGCTGAGTTGCAAGCACCGGAAGGCTCCACGCTGCAGCAGACCCGTGAGATGGTGAAGCAGGTGGAGGCGAAAGTGAAGAAGATTCCCGAGTTGGAGAGTTTTGCCGTCGCCTGCGGTTATGGTATGTTGTCTGGTGCCGGTTCTAATTACGCTACGCTGGTTGTTCGTTTGAAGAACTGGGAGGAGCGTCCGGGTATGAACCACTTGCTGACGCTTGTGATGTACCGTTTTTACTTCGACTGTCAGGAGATTAAGGATGTGCGGGTACTGCCCTTCGAGATGCCGCAGATTCCCGGCTATGGTACGAGTAACAGTGTTAGTCTCGTCGTGGAGGATCCTACTGATGGCAACCTGTCGGAATTTGCCAAGCAAACCGAGCACTTCCTGTCCAAGCTGTCAGAGCGTCCTGAGATAGCCTCTGCCTCATCGACTTACTCGGAGCGCTTCCCGAAGTATCAGGTGGATGTCGATGCTGCCCAGTGTGACCGCGCTGGTGTGACGCCAGAAGCCGTTCTCAGTACCCTCGGCATCTACTGCGGTGGTGCGTATATCGGCAACTTCAATCAATTTGGTAAGGTATATCGCATCATGGCGGCGGCCTCGCCCGAGTATCGTCTCGACCCGCAGTCGCTGCAAAATATCTTCATGCAGGTGGGTGACGGCAGGATGGCTCCCATCTCACAGTTTGTGTCGCTGAAACAGATTGTAGGTCCGGCAAACATCGAGCACTTCAACCTGTTCCAGAGCATCAGCTGCTACATCAGTACCAATAGCGGCTACACAGAGGGTGATGCCCACAAGGCCATTGCTGAAGTGTTCAAGGAGGAGATGCCCATAACGGCCACCTATGAGTACAGCGGCATGTCGCGTGAGTTGGAGGAGGCTGCCGGCTCCAATGCCACGGCTCTTATCTACGTCATCTGCGCCATCCTGATCTACCTCATTCTGGCATCGCTTTACAACTCGTGGTTCACACCGTGGGCCGTGCTGTTCAGCGTGCCGTTCGGACTGATGGGCGCCTTTATTTTTGCCTATTTCGGCAATCAGCTCGGCTTGCCCGGTATGGATAACAATATCTACCTGCAGACGGGTGTCATCATGCTGATAGGTTTGTTGGCAAAGACGGCTATCCTTATCACCGAGTTTGCCTCTGAGCGCCGTGCCCAGGGCATGAGCGTCGTCGATGCTGCTTTCGAGGCTTGTAAAGAGCGTCTGCGCCCAATCCTGATGACCGTGGCCACAATGATTATCGGTATGATACCACTCGTCATCGAGGGTGGTGCCGGTGCCAACGGTAACCGTGCCCTCGCCCTGGGTGTTATCGGTGGTATGTCCGTCGGTACCATAGCTCTACTGTTCGTCGTTCCAGCCTTCTTCATCGTGTTCCAGAAGTTGCACGAGCGGTTCCAGGGCGGCGTGAAACGCCTAAATGAGAAATGAAAAGTGAGAAATGAAAAAATGCATTATGATGATTAAGATTAATAAACAGTATTCGATAAATTTGTCATTTATCATTTATACTTTATTATTTAGCATAGCGCTATCGGGCTGCGGCATATATAATAAGTACGAGCAGAACACGCAGGCGCCTGCCGATGTCTTTGGAAATGGCGAGAACATACAGACAGCCACAAGTGAGACGAGCATTGCCCAGATGTCGTGGCGCGAGTTTTTCACTGACCCGCTGCTTCAGCAGTTGATAGAGCAGGTGCTGGCCAACAATACCGATCTCAACTCGGCACGTATTGCCGTCGAGAAGAGCCAGGCAGCGCTGACGGCTGCCAAGTTGGCCTATCTGCCCTCGCTGGCCTTGGCACCTCAGGGCACGCTGGCCAAGTTTGACAAGGAGCCATGGTCGAAGACTTACAGTCTGCCGTTGCAGTTGTCATGGGATATCGATGTGTTTGGCAGCATCACCAACAAGAAGCGCGCAGCAAAGGCCGTGCTCCTGCAGGCTCAGATGCAGCAGGAGGCCACACGCTCTAACCTCATCTCTGTTACGGCTCAGCAGTACTTTACATTACAGGTGCTTGACCGCCAACTGGAAATTCTCATGCAAACCGACAGTCTGTGGAACGAGTCACTTGAGACCGAGCAGGCGCTGTGGGAGAATGGAAAGGCCTATAGCACCGCCGTCAACCAGATGGAGGCGTCATACTTGAATGTGAAGACACAGATTGCAGATGTTCGCCGCGAAATCCTTTCCGTCGAGAATGCCCTCTGCAGGCTGCTGGCTGTCAGTCCACGACATATCGAACGCCAGAAGTGGGGCAGTTCCATGCTGCATCATGCTGAGGCCACGGGTGATGCTGATGAACGTATGTTCAACACCAAGTACCTGAAAATCGGTGTACCTGCCCAGATGCTGGAGAACCGTCCCGACATCCGCATGGCCAACCATGCCATGGAGGAGGCCTTCTACAACACGGCAGAAGCCCGTTCGGCCTTCTATCCCAGCATCACGCTCAGCGGTTCTGCCGGATGGACCAACTCTGCAGGGGGTATGGTGATTGATCCCGGCAAGATACTGCTCACGGCTATCGGCTCGCTCACACAGCCCATCTTTGCCCGTGGTAAGCTGATTGCCAACAAGAAGATTGCCAAGCTCACGGAGGAAGACTTACAGAAGAAGTATGTACAGATGGTCATCAATGCCGGCAACGAGGTCAACGAGGCCATGGCCGACTGCATGACTGCTCGCGAGAAACATGCTTACTTTCATCGTCAGGTGCAGGTCCTCCATGAGGCATATACAGGCACCCATGAGTTGATGGACAATGGTAAGGCCAGCTATCTCGAGGTGCTCACCGCTCAGGAGTCGCTCCTCAATGCCCAGCTTAACGAGGCTTCAAACATGTACAATGGTGCCCAGGCTGTCATCGCACTCTATATCGCACTCGGCGGTGGCACGAAATGAGAGTAATCGTCAACAAACGAAATACAGATGCAGACTAGATTCAAGAAAAACGCTAAGATTGCCGATATCCTGATTACCTCTGTCGGTGGCACACTGTCGGTGGGCATCATGCTTTATGCCATCTTACACTTCGGACTTGGCGAAGCCTGGCCCGAGCTGGTGCTTAACCTGTTCTACATAGCCTGTCTGACGATGATCTGGATGTACTTCTTTAACCGGCTCGACAGTCAGCAGTTCAACTACTGGTGTTCTATCTGCATCAGTGTGACGGTACTGCTGCGCGACATCCTCTTTGCGCCGCCATTGTCCTACTATGCACTCCACCTGGTGTGTCTCCTCCTCTCAGTACTGTTGCTCTGCATGCTCACCTTCTTCTATGCCCGCAAGAACTGGAAGAGCTACACCAAGGGCAACCTGTGGATGATTTGTGTCGTAGACATCGTCATTGCTGCTCTCTACAACCTAGACATCTATATGGAGCCCATCAGTGAATACACCAACTATATGCTCACCGAAATCTGGATACGTCCTACCATCACCTATGGTCTTGTGGCCTGTTTTGTCACAGAAGTGAAAGAAGAACCCCAAAGTGTATAAAGCGTAAGGATATATCGAACTCACGATAAAATGACAAAGAAGATGATGCGATGAAGACACTCTGTCACTACATATCAGAATATATAGGTGTGCTAGTGCTGGTCGCAGCCTTGCTGGCACTTGTGTTCCCAAGTGTGCTGCAACAGGTGCGGCCGACGGTCATCAATCCGCTGCTGGGCGTGGTGATGTTCGGCATGGGACTGACGCTGAACCTGAAGGATTTTAAAATCGTTTTCAGTCGTCCGAAGGATGTCATCGTGGGCTGTCTGGCGCAGTTTACCATCATGCCGCTGCTGGCTTGGGGGTTGGCTCGACTGTTTCAGCTCGACGAGGCACTGGCGCTGGGCGTGGTACTGGTGGGTTGTTGTCCTGGCGGTACGGCGTCGAACGTGATTACCTATCTGGCGAAGGGTGATCTGGCGCTGTCGGTAGGCATGACGGGTGTTTCCACCTTGCTGGCTCCGCTGCTAACGCCCCTGCTGACATGGGCCTTGGCGGGAAAGAGCGTCGATGTGGATGTGGCGGGCATGCTGCTGAGTATTCTCTGTGTGGTGATACTGCCTATCGTCGTGGGATTAATCGTGAAATGGATTTGGCCGAAGTTTACGGAGAAGGCAACGGACTATCTCCCTGCTTTCTCGTCGGTGGCCATTGCTCTCATCGTAGCCATCATCATTGCTGCCAATGCCTCGAAGTTGTTGGCGGGCGGTCTGGTCATCGTCATCGTGGTCATGCTTCACAACCTCTGCGGACTGAGTCTGGGCTATCTGATAGGACGGCTGTTAGGGCTGTCTGAGCCGAAGAAGAGGGCTATCTCTATCGAGGTGGGCATGCAGAACTCAGGCCTCGCCTCGTCGTTGGCTACGCTCCATTTTGCCGCCTATCCCCTGGCCACCATCCCCGGTGCCATCTTCAGCGTGTGGCACAACATCAGTGGTGCGTTGGTTGCCCGCATATACACGAAGATTAAAAAATAAACAAGGAAGTGGCCGAGAATCAGCCACTTCCTATGTCAACAAATCTCTGATTTTGTCGGGATGAGGCGACTCGAACGCCCGACCCCTACGTCCCGAACGTAGTGCGCTACCAACTGCGCTACATCCCGAT
>Ga0256869_1000852_pt1 | contig 13922 bp, 1 predicted proteins | sample RumenRJG_05RNA_FD_186096 | JGI IMG/M metagenome (GOLD analysis project Ga0256869, IMG submission 186096) | Metatranscriptome of bovine rumen microbial communities from Lethbridge, Alberta, Canada - Rumen RJG_05 (Metagenome Metatranscriptome) | ecosystem: Host-associated > Mammals > Digestive... | reverse complement strand
GAGAGTGGCATCTTTGCGCTCATTTTTGCCTATTGTTCCTTGACAATTTCATAGAGAAGAAATAGGTGAATTAGGTTTTTAGTAATGAATTGGTAAATGCGACCTTTTCGTTAGAGCAACCTGTGTAAGCAGATCCATGTGGTTACAACAGTGGTTGGTTAGGAACTATCCTGTAGCAACTGTAAAAACGTTTAACAAGTTCTGCAGTGTCAGGACGATTACAATGTGACAACCATGTACGGTTAGAAACTGCCATGTAACAATCGTTAAAATGTATAGTAAATTTCACCCGTATCAGGGTGATTACGATGTTGTAACGATGGTTGTTTAAGAACTGTCAGGCAGCTACCGGGGATTTAGTAAGTGGCATCCGTATCGGGGTGCTTATGAGTTACACGAGGGGTTGAAACTGTCATGTAACAACCGGTAGAAAGTTTTAGGAAGATCCACCCGCATTTGGGTGTTTATCATAGATGTTTCAATAAGGTTTCATTTTTTGGGTTGAGCCCGGCATTGACTCACGGAGCCGGAACCGCAGGTTCGTCTCAATGATCCATGGGGGGATGCATAACTGTTGCAGAATTAAAACAGGGCGAAACCTTAAAAATGTTTTTAGTAACCAGAAAACAAGTATGAAAAATATTCAGAAAGCCTTGAAAGGAGGTTATTATGAGAAAGGAAAGAGAGAGCAACACAGGCAAAGAGCCGGTTGTCAGTCAGGGCGGTACAAAGCGTACCACCGGACGGAGCAGGGGCTTTTTGGCCAGGATTCTTGGCGTAGTGCTTGCAGCCACCTTGGGCGTAGGGATCGGCGCGGTAGTTACGCCGAATGCGGTTAAAGAAACTGAAGTTTACGCCAAAGAGATCGGCGTAAAGAACGAGACCCAGAAGCAGGGCTGCGAGAGCGTTGCGGAGAACAATCCGCCTGCAGGATATACGCCTGTAATCAATGGCGCGGTATTCAGCGGCGGAAATTCGTATTCTCAGACGGGCAAAGCTGTCCTTGACAACGACGTCACGGATTTTGCCAACCCGCTGCCCTACGGAAACACCTTTGTTGATACCAATAAGCTGAATTGGGATACACCTTCCAATTTCATTATTGATATCAGAGATGACCGTTTCCAGTGGGTGAGCATAAATCAGAAGCCCATTGTTGAGATGGTACCAGATGATAAAGGAGTACTAAAAGAAACAACAACAGGTACTACCCCTATAGCACCTCTTGAAGATGCACTGGGGAATAAGTCTACGGCTGACCCAATGGGAACGGGCGATTTACAATTGAAATTGGGGAATGGAACCGGACATGCAACAAATGTACTTAGAGGTATCTTCTATGTAGGCCCGCTGAAGAATTATCACGACGACATTACTGCTCCTGCAAGTGACGTAGGCTATACCAATGTCATTGAACCCAAGGAAGGCGCACCTTATCTTTACCGTATTACATACCTCAATGCAGTGACTCTTCCGAACGGCACCAGAGGAAACCTGGTGCTGACCATGAAAAAGGTCCAGATCGAAACACCTGTCACGGTAGATGAGGACCATCCATTCACACCGGAAGGGGCGGATTATTCATATACCAAAGCACTCATGATCGTGCAAAAAGAAAATCAGCTCGGACATGATACAGGCTATAGCTTCACCGATGCCCACGGTAATCCGCTCAATCAACAATACTCAGTGGTCATGACTAAAGAAGAGGCAGCGACGCGCTTGACTGAAATAAATAGTTACCTGCCTACTGGAAAGAATAATAAGATTCCGAGCGCTGATCCGAACGTAGATGAGAGTGTTATTCCGTATAATAAGAATGGTTGGGATAGTAACGACAAGTACATTCGTAACGCAATGGGAAATCTGCTAGACCTTGATATCGAGGTTGTGGATGCAGAGGGTAATCCTGTCAATGGTACGATTTCCTATGCGGCTCACGATATGGACTTTGAGAGTGTTCAGAATGTCTGGGGACGTACCTTGGGCGATGAGTTCAGTGAGGGTCTGAAGATCGTCAGCGGATCCCAGTCTTATGCGCTGGTGCCGGACTATAATCATAAGGATGCGATCACCCGCGATACCGGATGGTTACCGGTAGGCCCCGGAGAAAAGCCTCTGGAAAGAGCGCTTAGCATAACCAAAGAGGGAGACGGTCCCTTTGCGGATGGCGTCCGCTTTGGTTCGCCCTTCATTGCGAACATGAGGGATGCAAATGGAAAATTTGATGATGCTATCTATGCTAGGGGTGGGCAATTGCTCACATACCAGGGCGATGGATTGACTGCAAATAACAATACTATTGTTAATAAATATCCTGATGCCGGTAATAACTCAATTACTTATAATGCTAATAGTGCTGCTAATGGTAACAACGATGCGAAGAAGCAGCTCTATGCCATGCTGAATAAAGCAGGCAAGCTTCCTGAAGGCGTTACAAGCTGGAGGGATATCACGCCGGAAATGGCCTGGGATGGGCTTGGCAATTATTTCTGGAAGACCTATCGAAACGATGGTGAAACGAGTTTCGACAGTGGTTTTGCTGTTCTTCTGGATGCAAAGAAGAGCTCGATCCAGTGGTCAGGCTCCAGAGGTACCGGATCGAACCTCTACACCACGCTGTTTGACAGCTCTATCTATACTTATGTTGAGCCTACCCATGGTGCCGGCGGCGGTATCTATATCGAATCTTACGATATCAGCAACAAATGCGCCACAAAGATGATCGAAGGCTCCACAGTTATGGGACGTAACTCTGAGGTTACTGTAACTGCTGTTCCTGAAGAAGGCTACAGAGTCGGAAGGATCCTGATCGGCGATACCAACTATGGTTTGGCTCCCGGTGAAAGAGGTCTTCAGGATTACAAGACATACACTATTGACGGCAATAAGATCTTAGTTGATGGCGCAGAAGTCGGAGAGTTCGATGGTGCAGCTATCGATGTCAAAGGCCATGAAGGTTTAAATGCCGGAAAGGTGGAGCTGCCCGGATTTAACTATGACAGAGACGGCGTTCATAAGGATACAGATCCTGACAAGAAGATCATCATTGAGCGTAATGCCGACGGCACGGTGGATGTGACCCTGCCTGATATCGATAACCCCATGCATGTCCATGCGGACTTCGATACCTTCTACAACTTCTATAAGGTTTGGAAGGATGGCAGCACACCGGAAAAGCTGACTATGACAGCAGCTCCTGCCGGTGTATATCCGGTATCTGTTACCATTCCTATGCCTACCGGTGAAGTGGAATACGACGAGGAGACAGGTACTACTACCGCAATCATGGAGATGGTTGATTTCGAGATCAACGGCTCAACCTATCATGCAATTAACGGCGCAAATGCGGGTGTTGATTTTATTCTGAGCCCGAGCAACACCGTTGAATACGTGGAATATGAAACAGATCCTGACACTGGAGAAATAACGGAAAAATTTGCCATAAGATCCAATGTGATCCTTATGGGTAATGAATTTGTCCACCAAACAATAAATGATGACGGTGACCTTGTAATTGATGATCGTTATCCTGTGACCATAGATACCAGCGTTGCAGACTGGGATAGTGATGATGCTGAAGAATTCGTAATCAATGCCAGCAAGTACGAAGATAAGTATGAAGGCTACGTTACTGAACTGGATGAGAACAATACTATCTCCCCGGGCAACAAGGTCTGGGTTGTGAAGTATCCTTCAGAAGGTGTGGAGACCCTTGGATGGCCGGCCCTTCCTGTTGAACAGCTTCCAAAGGATGATGCCGGAAATATCATCGACAACCATGAAGCGGCGAACCATACAGACCGCTACTACTGGTTTGTAACAGAGGAAGTTCCTGCATGGTCCACGGAGAGCTACAGCAATGAGAAGGCTAAGAATCCGGGCGTGATCCATGATCCGGACTACTACAAGGATTCAGCCTGGGTAGCAGCTTCTTTAAAGGATGCTGATATTGCAAATGACCTCATCCACGAGGATAATGAGTATTCCTATGCATACATGTCAGTCTTTGAAAACGGTGGTGAGATCACCAATGAGCCTTCTATTGTTATAAGAGGAAAGAAGGACTGGCAGAGCGACTTTGACAACAAATACGAAACCCGTGAAGACATCTGGCTCCACCTGGATGTGAAGATCACGAACCCGGCAGATGGAAGCACGATCACAAGAAAAGATATGCTTCCTCCGCAGATGGTTTCAAAAACTGCTCTGGGAAGTGATCTTACTAAGCACTGGGGAACCAAGGCTTCTTATCCTACAGGGGATAAAAATATAAAGATTGTTGGCAGCACAAACAAGGTGCCCGGCAACGCCAAGCTCCAGGCAGTGGAGGGTAAAAAGGTCTACACAGGACCTTACAAGTACACACGTAAGGGAACAACCACTTACTACTATATTAATGAGCTTAAAGAAAAAGACGCTGACGGAAAAATCTATGAGTATTCCATCCGTGAGACTTTGGATTGGGAAGGCAATCAGCCGGTAGTAAAAGACAATATCGATGCAGGCCTCCTGGGATACAAGTCTGAAGACGTAGCTGATTGGACTGAGATTTCCGCCAACGAAGATACGTACAAATACAAGTATACGTACTATAATGCTCAAACCGGAAAAAATGAGAACCGCACCACAGATATGAAACGCTACACCGGTACCGTAGAGAATAAGTATGAGCTTATGGACTTTACGGTAACCAAGAAGTGGATCGACAATAAGGCTGATGCTGACCATAAAGCGGAAGAGATCAAGAATGCAGTGACCCTCTATGATACAGATGGTGCTGTGAATCTTGAGGCAATGGGTCAGTACACCACAACTGTAAAAACAGATGCTGGAGAAAAAGAAGAAGCTCTTGGCACTCTGGAAGTAACTCCGGCAACCGGTAAAGAGTTCACCCTTACCTGGAAGCACCTTCCTAAGTACATCAGAGATGCAAGCGGAAAGATCGTTTATGCAGGTTACTATGCAACAGAGAACGATACCTTCCAGGGCTATACAGCTCCGATGTATACAAATGTGGATGAACCGGGAACACCTGACGTAGATGAATTCAAGGACGATACCAAGGCATTCAACAACGGCCTCATCGTCAACGCCCAGAAGATCAAGGTAAACGTCGAGAAAGTCTGGGATGACGCTGACAACCAGGATGGCCTGCGTAATGACATTAAGGTTACCCTGTTCCAGAATGGTCTGCCTTATGAGGCTGAGGGAGTGACCGGTGAAGTAACGCTGAAGGAATCCGATGCAACTAAGTCTAAGACAACAGTTGATGAGGATACCTGGACTTGGGAAAATCTTTGGGGCGAGCTGCCTTATGCAGATGCCAGCGGCACTAAGTACAACTATACCGCTCAGGAAACATCCAAGCCTGATGGATACGATTCCGATAAGGCCGTAAAGCAGACAGAACTCACTGATTGGAATGTAGAAAAGGATACCCTGACATTCAAGGCAACCAATAAACATGATCCTGAAACTATTGATTTCACGATCACTAAGGTTTGGGATGATGATAATGACCATGACGGCTTCCGTCCTAAAGATGGTGAAGTAACATACACCATCAAGGCTGATGGCACAGCTCTTACAGCGGATGAGCTCGCTAAGGCTACCATCACAGGCGGAACACGTTCCGGCGCAACCATCACAGCTAAGACTACAGGTAGCGACGGGGACAAGGTCACTGTAGAAGGTCTTCCTAAGAATAAGAAGGCCGGCCAGAAGATCACATATACTATAGAAGAAGCAGCAGTTACTAACTATACTATTCCTGAGATCACCGGTGACCAGAGCACAGGTTTCACAGTTAAAAATATCCACAAACCTGAGACTGTAGATGTTACAGTAAAGAAGGATTGGGATGATGCAGAAAACCAGGATGGCAAGAGACCTAACAACGTAGTATTTACACTTGTTGCAGATACAATCGCAACAGAGCTGACAAAGATCCTGAATGAGGACAATAACTGGACTGCAACATTTGAAGGTCTGGATAAATACAAAGAAGGCAAGGAAATAATCTACACAGTTATAGAAGCTCTGAAGGATGACCTTGCAAAGGCCGGCTATACTGCTGATGAATCCAAGGGCAACAAGGATGGCAAATATACCATCACCAACAAGTACACACCTGAACAGGTAACCATCAAGGCTACCAAGGTTTGGGATGATGAGGATAACAAGTATGGTCTCCGTAAGGATGCTGAATTTACTCTCATGGCTGATGGTAAAAAGGCAGAGATTGATGATGCAGTAAAGACCATTGCAAAGGATGCTACAGGGGACGCTCTTACAGTAGAGTGGACAGTATATAAGTATTCTGACGGCAAGGAAATAGATTATACAGTTTCCGAGGGTAATGTAAGTCCTTACTCCAAGGATATTTCAGGGGATGCGGAAAATGGTTTCATAATCACCAATAAGTATCCTCCTACAGAGGAAACAACCACAGTTAAGAGAACTATAACCTACACTTATCTGACAGAGGATGGCGAAGAAGCTTCCGAGACAGTTGTACAGGAAGTAACTCTTAAACGTATACCTACTGTTATTGATGAGGCAGGCGGTGTAGTAGAGTGGAGCGACTGGGAGTTCGTTGACGGCGACACAAATTCTGTGGATACACCGGTTATCGACGGATGGACACCCGACAAGGCTGCAGTTGAGACGTGGACTATTGAATATGATGAAAGCGGTATGCCCAAGGATGCTTTCGAGCATGTGGTATATAAGCCCCAGCCTCCCGTAGGTACTCCTGATGAGACCTACGGCGGCAAGGGTGAGAGCCAGACAGGTACACCGACATTCGAAGTAACCACACCGACCACACCGGACGGATCCAAGAACGAGATCGTTAAGATCGAGCTTATCGATCCTCAGACAGGCGAGCCTACGGATGCTAAGGAAGTAAGCGTTCCTGAAGGAACATACAAGCTTAACGATGACGGTACAATTACATTTACACCGAATGATCCTGAATATGTCGGTGATCCTACACCTGTAAATGTAAGAGGAACAGATAAGAACGGCTTAACAGCTGACACAACTTATACACCGCATATCGTAGATAACACAGATACCGTAAAGCGTACTATTACTTATGAGTACAGTGACGGCGAACCGGTTCTTGATGATAATGGTGAGCCTCTTGTAGTTGAGGAGGAGGTTACATTTACCGGAAAGGTTGATCCCAAGACCGGTAAGGTGACATATCCTGATACGGAGAAGGAGAAGAGCTTCCCTGAGACGGATTCTCCTGACAAGGAAGGCTGGACTCCTGACAAGGATCCTGTAAAGGAAGATAAGGTGCACCCGGGCGATCATGATATAGAAAGGATCGTTATCTATAACCCCGGTGATCTGACGGCTAAACCGGATATAACATGGGGCCTTAAGGGACAGCCTCAGACAGGAGAGCCGACGTTTGAGACGCTTACTCCTACTGCTGAGGACGGAACACCAAATGAGATCGTAAGCCGTAAGCTGATCGATCCGAGCACGGGAGATCCTGATGATGACGGTTCAGTTACTATCCCAGGGCAGGGAACGTACACACTGAATGACGACGGAAGAACTATCACATTCACACCTGAGCCTGACTTTGTGGGTAATCCTACACCTATCGGCGTAACGGGAACCGACAAGAACGGCATGACGGCTAAAACGACTTACACACCTCATGTAGTTGATCCCGAAAAAACGGGAGAGGCTACAAGGACCATCCACTATACATATCTGACAGAAGATGGCGAGGAAGTAACAGAAGATACAAAACAGAGCGTAACGCTTAAGCAGCATGCGACCAAGATTGATCCCAAGACCGGCAAGGTTACCGAGTGGGGTCCTTGGGAGAAGGCAACGCTTCCTGCCGTAGAGAATCCTGACAAAGAGGCAGGTGACGGCTGGAGCACTACTGATGAAGTGGACGAGCTTGATGTTACCGAGCCCGGTGATAAGGGTATCGAGTATGTGGTTTACAAGCCTGAGAAGCCTGTGGGCACAGATGATGAGACTTACGGTCTTAAGGATCAGCCCCAGACAGGAACTCCTGCATTTGATGTGACTACAGAGAAGATGCCGGATGGCTCTGACAATGAGATCGTGAGCGTGAAGTTCATCGATCCAAAGACAGGCGAGCCTACGGACGAGAAGACAGTAACAGTTGATGAGGGTACATATACTCTTAATGATGACGGAACAGTAACATTTACACCTAATGAAGGTTTTGTGGGAGATCCTACACCTGTTGAGCTTCAGGGTACGGACAAGTTTGGCGGAACAGCTGAGGCAACCTATACTCCTCATGTGGTAGATCCCGAGAAGAAGGAGAAGGCTACAAGGACTATCCATTACACTTATCTGACCAAGGACGGTACGGAAGTAACCGGCGGCGATACTAAGCAGGAGGTTGAACTGACCTGCACTGCCAAGTCTGTTGATCCTAAGACCGGCGAGGTTACTGAGTGGAATGAGTGGTCAACCGGCAAACTTCCTTCCGTAGAAAATCCTGATGACGAAGCAGGAGACGGCTGGAGCACTCCTGATAAGGTTGATGAACTTGATGTTACCAAGCCCGGGGATAAGGGTACAGTGCATGTGGTCTACTATCCCGAGGATCCGGCAGGCACTCCCGATGAGACTTACGGTCTTAAAGATCAGCCTCAGACAGGAACTCCTGAATTTGAGGTGACTACACCCACCACGCCGGACGGCTCCGACAATGAGATCGTAGAGGTTAAGCTTATCGATCCTCAGACAGGCGAGCCTACGGATGCTAAGGAAGTAAGCGTTCCTGAAGGAACATATAAGCTTAATGATGACGGAACAGTAACATTTACACCTAATGAGGGCTTCGTGGGTGATCCTACACCTGTTGAGCTTCAGGGTACGGATAAGCTTGGCGGAACAGCTGAGACGACTTACACTCCTCATGTGGTAGATGCTACCGAGACCGAAGAGGTTACACGTACCATTGAGTATGAGTATAATGATGGCACAAAGGTTGTAGATAAAGATGGCAATCCGATCGTAAAGGAAGAAACCCTTAAGTTTACACGTACTCCGAAGTCGGTTGATCCTGAGACAGGAGTAGTAACCGAGTGGAATGATTGGGCACCGGATACTACGGATACATTTGAAAAGGTTGTAAGCCCGACAGAAGACAATCCCGGAGATGCAACTAACCTTAAAGACTGGACACCTGACAGAGATGTTGATAAGAAGACAGTTAAGGCTACGGACGACGATATCTATGAAAAGGTAATCTACAACCCTAAGGGAGTGAAGGCTACCCCCGATGAGACTTATGGTCTTAAGGGAGAGCCGCAGACCGGTAAACCTGACTTTAAACAGGAGACTGAGTTACTTCCGGACGGCACCAAGAATGAAATCGTAGAACGCAAGCTTATAGATCCTCAGACAGGAGATCCTGTTGACGAGGTTAAGATTCCGGGACAGGGAACATATAAGATGAATCCCGACGGAACTGTTACATTTACACCGGAGCCTGATTTCGTAGGTAATCCTTCACCTGTAGGTGTGGTTGGAACAGATAAGCTTGGCAATACAGCTAAGACAACCTACACACCTCATGTGGTAGATCGTGAGAAGAAGGGTACAGCTACAAGAACTATTCATTACACATACCTGACAAAGGATGGTGAGGAAGTAACTGATGACACGGTACAGACAGTTGAACTCACGAAGAAGGCTAAGGCTGTTGATCCTAAGACAGGAGAGGTTACTGAGTGGGGAGACTGGGAGAAGGCTACCCTTCCTGCAGTAGACAATCCCGATGATAAGGCTACCAAGGATGGCAAGTCATGGACTACAACCGATAAGGTTAAAGATCTTGAGGTGACTGAACCCGGAGATAAGGGTGTGGTAAATGTTGTTTACCAGGCAGCACCTGTACCTCCTGAAAAAGTAACAGATACTACTACGGTTACCAGAAAGATCGAGTACAAGTACTATGATGAGAATGGTAACGAAGCTTTAAAGACGATCACCCAGACAGTTGAGCTTAAGCGTACGGCAAAGAAAGTTGATCCTGAAACAGGAGAAGCTACTGAGTGGAATGACTGGGAGATAGTTGATGACAAGGACAACAAGGCTGTAGATTCTCCTGAGATAGAAGGATGGAATCCTGACAGGAAGAATGTTCCTCCTATGGATATAGACCTGACCAAGGATGATCCTCAGGAAGGAATCAAGGATGAGCTTGTTGTCTATACTCCCGAGCCTCCTGTAGGTACTCCCAAGAAAACCTACGGAAAGATCGGCAAGCCTCAGAGTACTGATGCTAAGAAGCTCTTTGAGGTGACTACACCTACTACAGATACAGGCGAGCCCAATGAGATCGTTAAGATAGAGCTTATCGATCCCGAGACAGGAGAGCCTGCAAAGACTACTGTAGATCCTGAGACAGGAAAGACCGTTTACGGACCTGTACCTGCTTACGGTATCAATCCTGATACACTGGAAAGAGAGCAGATAGGTACTTATGAGCTTGATCCTGAAACAGGTATCGTAACATTTAAACCCAATGAAACATTTACCGGAACTCCTGAGCCTGCAACACTTAAGGCTACGGACAAGAACGGCCTGGATACAACAACGACTTATACACCTAATATCCCTGATAAGAGACAGAAGGTAACTGTAGATCGCGAGATCACTTATATGTATAAGAAGGCAGATGGTACTGAGGCGCCTGTTCTTGACGAAAAGGGAGAGCCTGTGAAGGTTGTACAGACAGTAACATTTGTAAGAGAGACCAACGTAGATCCCGAAACAGGTGAGCTGACATGGACTGATTGGGAGCCTGAAGAGGCTGTTATGGGTAAGGTTGTAAGTCCTACAGAGGATAAAACCGAAGCTGCAAGCGGTCAGAAGGCAACTGATCTTGAAGGCTGGACACCTGATAAGGATGTAGATGAATTTAAGGTAACTATTGATCCTGAAACAGAGCAGCCTTTCGAGCCTGCAGATGATGTGGTTTACTATATCTGCGGACCTAAGGGATCCGATAAGGAGACCTGGGGCGCTCCCGGAGAGCAGCAGAAGGGAACTCCTAAGTTTACCGAGGGTACGGGTAAGATCACTAAGTATGAGCTGACTGATCCTGATCCCGATGATCCGAACAAGAAGACTGTACCCGGCGAAGGTACTTACGTGTTAAATCCTGAAACCGGTGAGATCACATTTACACCTGAGGATGGATTTACAGGCAAGGGTACCGGAGTAACGGTTAAGGCTACTGATGAAAACGGTAAGACAGCCGAAGGTAAGTACAATCCTAATGTACCTGAGCCTGAGACTCAGACAGGTAAACGTACTATCACCTATCTCTATGATGATGGAACTCCTGTTCTTGACGAAAATGGCAATCCTATAGTTGAAGAACAGATTGAAGAATTTACAAGAACGCCTAAGAAGGTTGATCCTGAAACAGGCGAGGTAACTGAATGGAATGAATGGGATAAGAAAGATTATCCTGAGAAGGACAGTCCTGAGGTAGACGGCTATACTCCCAATAAAGATAAGGTTGATGAGGATAGTGCAAAGCCCGGAGATAACAAGGAAGAAATTGTTATCTATAAGAAGACTTCTACAGATCCCACAAGGGAGACAGAGACAGAGACTGTTAAGAGAGTTATCCACTACAGATATCTTACCAGAGATGGAAAGATAGCTGATGAAGATGTGGAGCAGACTGTTACATTTACAAGAGAAAAGGTGACATCTCCTGAAGGAGAGGTTACTTATACTGAATGGCAGGTTGCAGCCGGTGATAAGAACTTTGCTGAGGTTCCTTCACCTGTTAAGACCGGTTATGATGTGGACAGAGAAAAGGTGGATGCTGTAAGTGTTGCACCTGAGACAGAGGATATGGAAGAGTGGGTTATCTATACACCTACTAAGGATCCTTCCGGTGAGGTTCAGCCTCCTGTAGGTTCCGATAAGGAGACTTACGGCGGCAGAGGCCAGACACAGAGTGATACACCTGAGTTTACACCGGGAACAGGTAAGATTCCTGAGAAGGGAGCTTATACATTAGAGGATCCCGATGCAGACAATCCTCTTAAGAAGACTGTACCGGGAGAGGGTGTTTATACTCTTGATCCTGATACAGGAAAGGTTACATTTGAACCCGAGCCTGATTTTGTGGGAGACGGAACAGGCGTGACTGTTAAGGTGACTGATGAGAATGGTCTCACGGCAACAGGTAAGTATACACCTCATGTTGTGGACAATGTTCAGAAGTCTACTGCAACCAAGACTGTTCAGTACTACTACAATAACGGTGAACCCGTACCTGAGGATATAGCACCTACTCAGACACAGGAGATTGAATTCGAACGTACCGGAGAGGTGGTTCCCAAGACGGGCAAGATAACAAAGTGGAATGACTGGACACCCAGTGAATTTGATAAGGTAGACAGCCCGAAGGTTGATGGATTTACTCCTAATAAAGAATCTGTTGAGGCTGAACCCGCAAATCCTGGTGACAATGTAAAAGATATTGTAATCTATGTTCCTGAGGATGAAATTATTGAAGAGACTCAGACAAAGACGATTACACGTATTATTAAGTATCGCTACCTGACACAGGATGGTGAAGAGGCCTTTGCCGATGTGAAGCAGACTGTGACATTTAGCAGAATAAAAACAACAAATAAGACAACAGGTGAGGAGACACATACTGACTGGATTCCTGATGCTGAGGAAATGGAGGCAGTAGATTCACCTGTTCTCGATAACTACAATGTGGACAGAGCATCTGTGGATGCACTGACTATCGATCCTGATGAGTATGAAAACGGTCGTGTGATTGAGGAGTATGTCATCTATACTCCCAAGACTATCTGGGTAACATATGTAGATGAGGACGGAAAAACTATCTATCTTGAGAAGACCACAGAGCCTAAGGCAGGCAAGGGTCAGAAACAGGAAGAGCCTGATGCACCTGCAGATCCCGTTAAACTGGGCGCTAAGTTCATTGGATGGGACAGAACAGTAGATGAAGAGGGCAATATCACTTACACAGCTAAGTGGGAGCCTGTAGTAGCCCCTGAAGAGACAATCTGGGTAACATATATCGATCCTGACGGAACGGTATATCTTGAGAAGGTAACAGAGCCTAAGGCTAAGGATGGTCAGAAACAGGAAGAGCCTGATGCACCTGCAGATCCTGCCAAGGAAGGCTATGTATTCAAGGGCTGGGATCGCACAGTAGATGAAGAAGGCAACATCACTTACATCGCTAAGTGGGAGCCTGTAGTAGCACCTGAAGAGACCATCTGGGTAACATATATCGATCCTGACGGAACGGTATATCTTGAGAAGGTAACAGAGCCTAAGGCTAAGGATGGCGAGACACAGGAAGAGCCTGATGCACCTGCAGATCCTGCCAAGGAAGGCTATGTATTCAAGGGCTGGGATCGCACGGTAGATGAAGAAGGCAACATCACTTACATTGCTAAGTGGGAGCCTGTAGGGACTGATCCTGCAGATCCTACGACACCTACAGATCCTACGACACCTACTGATCCTACAGATGATTCTAAGTCTGATGGAAACACCCCCGGACAGAGTGGAACTCAGCCGGATCCCGGTGTGGACAGAAAGACAGTGATCGATCCTAATACGGGCAGACAGATTTCGGTGGTTACTCCCTCCGGAACAAAAACACCCGGAACAGGTGATAGAAACAATTCTCTTATCTGGATCATTGCAGCAGTTGCAGCGGCAGGTGCCGGCGTAACAGCAGTGGTTATAAGAAGGAGAAAGAGAGAAGACTAACTTAAAGTAAAACCGCCTCATCCGACTGCCTGAGGCAGCCGCCTTCAAATCCCCTACAGCGATAGCTTTTCGGGAGTAAGGCGTGAGGAACGGTGGTATATTTACGAAAAGCCCCG
>Ga0256869_1000847_pt1 | contig 13940 bp, 11 predicted proteins | sample RumenRJG_05RNA_FD_186096 | JGI IMG/M metagenome (GOLD analysis project Ga0256869, IMG submission 186096) | Metatranscriptome of bovine rumen microbial communities from Lethbridge, Alberta, Canada - Rumen RJG_05 (Metagenome Metatranscriptome) | ecosystem: Host-associated > Mammals > Digestive... | reverse complement strand
GCAATCTTTTTAACATCTTGCGGCACCCAGTTCAAGGTATAATAATCAGCCATTATATTAGAAGGCAACCATAACTGATCACTTCCGACAACAACGGCATCATATTCATTTCTGCTAGCCTTAGCCATATCCTCCCAAGATTCAAAAGCTCTACTGACTTTGAAATGGCTCTTGCAGAACTCATCAAATGCAGCATCTCTTTCCGCCATACCAGACTTCAGCTTCTCATTTGATTTCTGCTTGAGTTTCTTTTCTATCAGCTTGCTCTTTTCTTTTACTATCGAAATATCGAAGATATTGCTCAAAAAGTAACGCCATTTGCGTTTGTTGATATCACCCTTCAAATTATCGAAGTTGATAGCATCAGAATCAATGCCATTTTTCGTAAGAAATCGTTGGGTAGCAAACGCTTGCAACATACCACCATAATCATGGTAGTCATAATTAATCGCTAATGCAACTTTCATATCTATCTTTTTAATTCTTACCTAATATTTTCTTCATGAATCTTTTGGATTCATTATAAATTCCCAATCTGAAAGCAGTTTTGCGTAAGAAAGAATTGAGACGGACTTTGAATGTCGTAGGAAACCATTTATTGATGAATGCACCAAATTCAAGAGTTTGGTAGTCCTTAAAGAAATCTGCTCGCTTTGGATTCATAGGAACAGATTTTACCATTGCAATTTCATCAGCAATAAAATAATCCAGATTCTTATATTCTTCCAATCTGACAGAATCCTTAATAGCATTCAAAATGCTCATACCTTTACCGGTATGAACCAAGATGCGATTAGTACCATTATCATCAAAGTCCTTCGAGAACATCTTGACATCATAGCAATCCCAAATCGTAAAATCAGAAACACGATAGCGTTTCTTAAACTTACAATCATAACAAGATGGACGAACATTCATATCACTAAAGAAAGAACGCATAAACTGGTCACTTTCTACACCTTTGTGATAATCAAGTTCCGGTTTTTCATTGAAAAGAGAAAATGATGTATAGTTATAACATAATCTCTTTTCTCTGAAGAGTATTTTATTAAACTTACCACCAATCTTGCTTTGCATGTAAGTCAAGTAATTCGCAAAAATTCCAGGACTAGGAATACCATAACACACAACATCTATCAAAAGGAGTTTATCGTATGGTTTGCGTAAGTAATGAACCAAACCTTCAATCTGGCATGGTGTACCGCTCATAGCCACCCATTTGCCTTCCTGTAGGTGTTTCTTGATTTCCTTAAAAGTATCTCCTATTTCACTCTGTACATACTTACTGTTACGAAACTTACCCAACTCATCCAAAGAGGTAGCAGCAGAATGCTTGACCTTAAAGTCTGAATAATCTACAGCCGCACCATAAACGATACCACCTTGATTAATCACCCATGAAGCAATAGCTGTAAAGGAGCCTCCAGATGTACTTTCCTTTCGAATTGATTCATCCTTTATTTGTAAAAGAAAGCCATGTTGTTCATTCTTCTTTTCAGGTTCTACATTGGCAACAGGACATACTTTCTCACATAAATGGCAGTCTATGCAATGTTCAATATCAACATGAGGATAAAGGAAACCTTCTTCATCTTCAATCATTGAGATACAGTGCTTTGGACATATATTTTCACATGCCCAACAGCCGCAACAGTCTTTCTTGTCTTTTATATCAATCATTTTGTTTCAAGTCTTACAGGTTTCCAAGACTTGAAACAAACAATCGGGATTATGTTATACTCGTTTGATATTCTTTATTGTCGCCTTGGCAAACCTTTTAATTAGGTTATAAATTCCTAACTTACACGTAATAACACGGAAATATTTTTCCGCCCTTGTTCGTGTTGATATCGGAAAATAAGAGAATAACGTATTACCCCCCCTATATTTGTCAATTCAAAGAATCGCTCTCGTCTCGAACTCATTTTGACAGAATGGAGCATTTCATGAACTCCGTTCACTGCATCTTCCACAGGTATTTCCATAACGGTAGTATTCTCTTGGATTTCCTTTAGGATAAGCTGAGCCTTCTCCGTATTTGCTAAGATACGGGTCACACCCTTGTCATTATCCAATTTACTGGAGAACCTATAAACGTCAAAACAATCCCAGATAGAGAAATCAGTCAGATGGTGTTGCTTTTTAAACTTGCAGTCATAACAGCTCGGACGCACATTAACATCTGAGAAGAAAGAACGGAGATACACATCCGTATCCACGCCTTCCCGATACACCTGTTTGCCTCCTTTATACACACTCATCTGCGAGTACTTGTATCCATACGGTGACTTATCTCTGAACATGATATTACTCAGGTCGTCGCCATATTTCTTTTTCATCTCAGCCACATACATCCGGAAGATCTTAGGTGATGTGATGCTGTGACACATTACATCTATTGTGATGAGATTATCATACGGTTTGCTGAGATAACGCAATAAACCTTCTAATTGGCAAGGCGTACCACTATAACAGACCATTCGGCCCTGTTTTAGAAAATCTTTCACTTGTTTCAGTGCATCGCCCGTATAGCTCTGTACGTACTTGCTGTTTCTGAAGATTTTCAAATCCTCGTATGTCTCAACATATTGATGAGTTACTTGGAAGTCTTTATCATAGGCAGCACCAAAGACAACACCACCATGACGAATAACCCAAGATGCTATTGCGGTAAATGCGCCACCGGAAGCACTCTGGAGAAGTACTTCCTTATCTTTATGTTGCAACAAATAAGCTCGCTGCTTTTCATTAGGCTTATCTGCTTCCGCATGAATGATCGGGCATACCTTTTCACAGAGGTGACAGTTAATGCACTTGTCCTTGTCTACAGTGGGATAACGAAAGCCTTCCGCATCCTCTGGCATCGAGATACACTGCACTGGACAGACATTTTTACAGGCCCAACAGCCGCAGCAGTCTTTTTTGTCTTTTATTTCTATCATTTTGTTTTTTAATAACTGAAGAAGTTGAACTTAATCATGAACCATTTGACCCATGCAATGGATTGAACCACGAAATACATGCGATGTCGAATAAAGAATAAGGTGATCTTCCGCAATTTATCCATATTCTCCGTAGTGACTTTGTCCAAGGCATCTGAAAACATTTCGTTGTCCATGATATCCTCCTTAAACTTCCTTATACGTGAACGAACCGAATCATCATTTTGAGGATTGAAATAGGTATTCATGGCCACTGCAATTATGCCGTAAACCATGCGCTCATAATAAAGGGGTATATATCGGGTGGGGTTGTCAAATCCATCTATATCCTCACGCATTACCTTGAAACAGTCGGCTATATTCTTTGTGTTTTTGTAGTTGACCTTCTTAGAGATAGAGTTTCTATTGAAAACATAGTGATAGAATGGCCTCTTGAGGAATAAAGCTTTTCTTGCGTGATAGAAACAGCGTAATACGAACTCCACACCTTCTTCTCCCTGCAAAAGTCGGTCGTCGTGCTTGATGCCGAATCTTTTCGCAAATTCCATGGATATCAACTTGCTATAGCAAACAGATATCCCACATGAGTATTTCAGCGTGCGATAGGCCAGTTCCTTACAGCCCTTTTCATCGAACAGCTCCTCGTCCTTAAACTCGCTGTAAGTCCATTTACTCGGAATGGCTTTCCCATCCAAATCATTTTCGTATGTCCAGAAAACGACATCAAGTTCAGGATACTCATTAGTCTTGCCTACAGCAACGGCAAGTGTCTCCGGGTCAGTCCAGTCATCACCATCTATGTACGTTAACCAATCTCCATTGGCATGCTCAAAACCAACGTTTCTTGCTGGGGCCAATCCGTGATTGTCATGTATCGATTTGATGCGCTTATCTTTAGCAGCATAAGCGTCACAAATTTCAACGGTTCTGTCCTGACCGCCGACAACAAGCAGCAGCTCCCAATTGTCATAGGTCTGAGCCTGCACACTTTGAATACATTTATCTATATATTGGTCAACATTGTAAGCAGGTACCACAACGCTGACAAGAGGTTTGTTGTTCATCATCAAATAAAGAAATATTAGTAACGTTATATTGATACTATGACTTTTTCTTCCCGTAATTCAACTTTATACGGATTCTTTCTAACATTTCATCTTTCACTGCCTAGCTCCTGATCTTTCATCGCTTAGCAAAAGATGTTTCCTAAAGCATTACAACATTCATTGCATTGGTTTGCTTTGACTCAATATATTATTCGCACAACGCCGAAGATATTTCTCAACGTTGTATATTGGAACTATAACACTTATAAGTGAATTATTCATTATCATTGTCATTTTGATTTTATCTTAAACTGTCGACTTTGCTTTCATAAATGCCCACGTTGGGAAATTGTTTATGTATCTTGGCAAATAACAAAGGCTCGTTAGTCATAAAGTTGGAAATGTTATTTCCGATTATAATTGAAACAAGTTCAAATGGCAGGTCGCCGTAACTTTTTGATGCTTCATCATACGCAAAGTCCTTATAAGGGGAAAGCAACCCGTTGTAGTTTGCTAGCTGTAGATCTTCTTCCTTAGCGTCATAGAGGAATCTATATTCACCTTCGACTCTATATGAAGAGTCCTTAATGAAAAATCGTTTTTCATCTAAGCCCTTGTAAATGACTTTGATGTTGTTGGCATTTAGTCGAGTAGATATATTATGGAGCTTTTGAAAAAGATCGTTATCGTCGCCTACATATCTTACTCTCATTACTCTATTTCCAGGAACTTTAAATACCAAGCAAGCACCAATACCATTATTTGTGTACAATCGCCACATAGTAGCATCATCACTTTTGTCTGTGAATGACGTTACTAAAGTATGTCTCAAATCTATAACATTAAACTTATATTTTTCATTGTCAATATAGTCTGGTTGGGCTATCTGTGAAGCCCATAATGTCTCTTCGCTATCATTCATCCCAACGATGGAATTCATGCGAAAGGTTCTATTATTCAACATGGAAATGAGAGTATCGAAACTCACATACTTGCACAAAAGGAGAGATTCTTCATTTTGCTCGACTGTTATAGAATCAATGAATGTATTGATTGTTGGAGAGTCTACAACGTAAGCATGTTTGATGGAATCATAATTAATTCTATTGATATCCAACTTAAATATACTGCATTCTAATTCAATTTCCTTTTTCTCCTCGTCGTTGCCAATTGGTAAGAATCTATCAAGAATTGCTTCAAATTTTATATCATCAGTTTCATTTAAATTACAATTTGCGTTCTCGTCAATATGTACGTCAATATCAAGCCTACGATTTAGATAATTGTGATACCATTCTGCATAAAATACAACATGAATAGTTTGCGACACTCTAAAGTGTTGTTTGCCTCCTAGACCCGTAATACTTTTTCTCATGTAGTGGAAACGCACAATATCTATTTTCCCTTTCTTTACTACAATTAAGCCAGATTGGTTTTCTTCATTATAATTCTTCTCTACAGTAAAGCTATTATCTGGAAGTTCTATCAAACTAATCCTTTGCTGTATAACATTACATAATTCCTCAAAGTCCATTTTTATATATTTTTGATAAAAGTTTCTACCATACAGGCATTACTGAATTGACCTCTTGAATAAATGGTACTGGCAGATAAGTCGCGAAATAATTCTAATATTTTATGTCCAAGCTTTAATCAAATTAATAGTTTCGTTAATGGGTCTGTTCTCGTCCTCAATGCGATTAATCTTTACAATTATGGGCATTTCTGTCATTTGACCTGCAACCACGCATACTCCTGTTGATAGCATAGGCAGGGATTCAACAGAAACCTTATCCATGTAGGAAATGTTATTGCTGACTTGCTTTATGTCATTGTCATTCACAAGGCGGTGGATGAAATAATTGTGAAGTTGGGATATTATGGTGGGCGATATATCAAAAGGACGCTGGCTGGCAATAGTCATAAATACTCCGAACTTACGTCCTTCCTTGATTATTTCCTCAAAAACCTCCAATCGGTAGTCCTTCCATTCCTCACTTTCACGCATTGACTGATAGGACAGAATGTTGTGGGCTTCATCGACTATGATGTTCAAGTATTCATCATTTTCTTCCCTTTCATGATTGCTTTTGTATTCTGAGTACAGCTTTTTGGTTAAGAGCAATGGAATCATCTTCTTTGTATCAGTATTCATATCGTTAAGGTTGATGACTACTACATTTGAATTTTCCCAAAAACCATTAACATTCTCATTCCCGAATGTAAACACTTTGACTATACTCTTAGCTTTGCTCTTAAGTTTATTAATAGCAGGTGAAATGTGCTCATTCATAGCCCTATTGTCTAAAACATCATAAATGAGTTGCATATACATTATGGCTATGAAATTCTCAACAAAATTATCTGTGAATGAAAACAAATCGACTTGTTTGAATAGTTGTAAATCATGAACTAATTGAGGATTTTGTTGCAAATTATTAGATGTGCTGTTTTTTAAATAGTAATAACCATATTTGTTTTGGAAGGCATAGTCATATTTAAAGCCTTTATCTATACCATCAACGATGTTAGGCGGCAAGATGGAGATAACATAGTCGATCAGTTGCTCAGATCTTACTTTGTCAGACATGCCAAATATATCTACTATTAAGTTCTTTAAGCTGTTTTTAAAATGCTGATTATCTTTGTTTATTTTTATATAAAGCTTGATACACCTGTTAATAAACGGTCGCTGCGTTTTTTCTGTGGCATTGGCAAAGATGCAAAGCAAATCCTCGTCCAGCATATCATTATCCGACAATGGTATTTTGTCTTGACCGTTAGGTTTCGAGGTAGAAAGATTGTATACCTTCTTCTCATCTATGATTGCATGTGGAGCCGAGTACTCACCATTGAAGTCATAGAAAAGGAAGTGTGCCTTTTCTTTGAATTTGGGGCTGTCCTTGAACGCAAGAAACAATTGGCGATAAAGTTTGGACAATGTGTATGATTTGCCGCTTCCTGTGTTACCGAATATTCCTATATGGCTGGCAAAAAGCCTGCTTACACCCAATTTAATAGGTACAAGTTGGTCTGTTGACAATGTGCCTATATCCAATAGTACATCATCTTTACCTGCGTATGAATGGATTTTCTCAAACTCAACCTCTGTTAGAAGATGGCATTCATTGTCAATGAGCGGCAGTTCTGTTATACCTCGTACATATTCTTCCCCTTCAAGATGACCAATTAGTTTAAGATTCAAGATTCTACTAATATAGTCTTCTTCAGAAGTGTAACGCTCATAGGGCTTTGAACCAATCCTTATTATTTTTTCTTTGTTATGCTCTATCTTTTCTGACTCGACCTTCCCGATTAAAACTTCAAAGCCTTTGAGTATCTTTACATAGCTACCAACAGCTACGTTCTTTATAAGGTGTCCCTTGTATATAAGATGACTTGTGTTTTTGTCACGGTCTACCAATACTTGCACATCACGACCGTACACAGAGCTAACAACACCTATTCTGAAAACAGAATGATGAGTTATAAAGTCCTTGTTTTCTGGTATGGCTCTTTTTGTTATCATATTGAAGAGTGTATGCTCGCAGCGATAGTGTCGAATACTAAATTGATAGTTGGCAGGTCGAAACGGTCGATTTTCTTGCAAAGATCTTCATACTTTTTATCTTTGCTATTATTTTCTCTTTTAAAATCTGTCGGAGTTATAATGGCAATGTTGTTATTAGTGCCTTTACCTGTAATGCCAAGGTTGCGAAGATATTTGTCTTTGTCATTGTCACTAAAGGCGAACACTATAACTTGAAGAGTTGGATTTGTTGCAGCAGCCCGTTTGGTCAATTGTGCAAGATGCTCATCGGCAAAAGAGAAGCCCATGACAAACAGAACGCTATTCTCACGCTCGAGAGCATTGGAGTATATTCGCATCAGCTCATAGAAATGGTAGTCCATAACTGATGTCTTGAATTTCTCCTTTGTTGGATTTATCATTACGATCTGGTCATATTCTTTGAAGAAATCATTGAAAACGTCAGTTGATGTAAGCTCGATTTTACTCGCATCATCGACAAGTTCCGAGAAACTCTTATCAACATCATTACCGGATGAATCTTTCTTCGTCAAACTTACGAATTTGCTTGGAGGTATCTGTAAGCGTCTCCGCAATTGCGTATTGTAGCTAAAAATATAAGTGCGTATCTTTGCATCGGAACTAAAAAGATGAAAGATATGTATGATACAGCAAATGAACGTTATCAGAAAACACTGACGGTCTTTGAGAAGTCTCTCAGAAGAGGCCGCCAGACGAAACTGTCAGATATTTGTCGCGACAATAAGGTATATTATCGTGGCATGTTGAAATGGCTTTATAGATCAGGCCTCACAATCGCCGATATACGTAAGGGCATTGTGTCTGAATCCGGGCCCGTCGCCTCTTCTGAGCCAAAGTCACAATCATCCTTTGTTGAGTTGTCAAATGTTCCCAAAGCAGAAAATAACGGTTTCTCGTCACACATACTTGCCAACGTCAAGCTCAACCTTGGCACCAGCATCAGCCTTACTATGGAAAATGCAGACGCCGGTGCATTGGCAGAGCTTGTAATAAAGATAATGAAGGAGGCGGAGGTATGTTCGGACTGAATGATAGCATGCATTATTACCTCTGCACAAGGTGTGTGGATATGCGTAATGGCATTAACGGTCTGTCAAAGATAGTCCGTGACGAAATGGGGCTTGCCCCATTGGGCGGCGGTATTTTTGTATTCTTTTCCAAGAACAGGCAAAGCGTCAAGATACTCAGGTGGGACAGTGATGGCTTCATTCTCTATCATAAGCGTCTTGAGCGCGGCACGTTTGAGATGCCTTCTATAAATGTGTCAACAGGACGCGCAGAGATGCCCTGGAGAACGTTTTCTCTCATAATGCAGGGAATTTCTACCAAGTCGGTGAGATACCGCAAGAGAATGAGAATTGATGTTTGATGCGTCTTGTAATGCTTTGATTATCAATAAAATAGTTGCAAAATAGTAGGCTGGAAACTTTGTCATTACGTGAAAATTTATTATCTTTGTAGATGTAATGACAAGCAATCAGATCATAGAAAGTCTCAAGGAAGTAATCGTCTCGCTCAAGGCACAGCTCGAAGTGTATCGTCTTGAACGTGAGCAGGACAAGCGCCAGATCAATGCGCTGATGTCCATAATCACTGGTCTGAGGAAAGAGATATCCTCTCTTCGCGAAGCCATTGACGGCCGTAATGAGGACCTTGAGAAGGCAAAGAGTATAAACAAAGGCCTGTCCAAGATCATTGCCAACAAAGCAGAAAAGCAACAGCCCCCCAAGCCGTCAGAGGAGGAAAGGCTGGAACTGGAGAAGAGACGGGCTGCGGCCGCCAAGGCTCGCGGCAACAACGGAGCCAAACGCAGCACCCACCCGGAGAACTCGGCACATACACAGATAGTCTACGTCACCCCTGACGCACCATGTTTTAATCTGTCACAGGCAACACTTGTCGGCGGCACGGACCAGGACGGCAATCCCACTGCATATCTTGAAAGCAAGAGGTACCGCTATCACAAAGGCTATATGGAGACGGTACTCTACCGCGCGCCGCTGTACAAGCAAGATGGTCAGCTGTACCGGGGAAAAGCACCGAGGACCCCGTTTCTGAACTCCTCTTATGAGTCATCCGCCATAGCACACGTAATGCATCTGCGATATGGTTATGCGATGACTGTGGAGAGCATCTGCCACATGCTCCGTGAGCAAGGCTTCGACATGAGCAAAAAGACGGCAGACGGCCTGCTGAGGAAGACGTCAGACATATTGGGAAATCTTTATCAAGCCCTGCGGGACACTGTGCTTAAGGCTGACTATCTTAATATAGACGAGACTTACTACAAGATATTGTCAGAGAGGAAGCCGAAGGCAAGTGAGGCCAGCCAGGCTGAAGACGCAAAACAAGCCACTGAGGATGAACAGAAGAAAGACTGTCCATCCCCGACGGATGTATCTCCGGCCAGAGGCTCAAGAAAAGGCTATCTTTGGCTTGTTGCCAGCAAGTCCCTGAAACTGTCGTATTTTATATACGACGGCGGATCAAGGTCACAAAGGATTATACTTGACGAGTTTGTCAACTACCATGGCTATGTACAGTCCGACGGCTACTCCGCTTATAAAAAGATGGAGACAGATGAGTATAAGGACATACGGCGTATAGCCTGCCTGCAGCATATAAAGCGGAAGTTCCTGGACTGCGGAGAAAGCAACAAGGAAGCAAGAGAGATTGTGAGGCTGATCAACAAGCTGTACAGAGAAGAGCATAAGCACAGGAATGACAAAGACTGGACAGCCGACGACAATCTCAAATGGAGACAGGAATACGCGCCGCCCATACTCAGAGAGATAAAGGAAAAGCTGGACATCCTTCTTGCTCTCCCTGACAAGGAGCTCCCGCCGAAGAGCGACCTCTACACAGCTGTGCATTTTTTGGACGGCGAGTGGAATGCCATGGAAGGCATCTTCACTCGCGGAGATACCGCGTTGGATAATAACCTCTGCGAATCTCAGAATTTATATGTAGCCAAATCAAGGCGCAACTCTTTGTTCTTCATTACGGACGAGGGGGCCAGGCGGGGAGCCATGTTCTACTCGCTGACCCTGTCTTGCATGCTTAATGGTGTTGATGCCTTTGAATACTTTACGGATGTCATAGACAAGGTCGCCCAGATGAATCCCAAAAGCCCAATAGAGAAATATCGAGAACTGCTGCCTGACAAGTGGACTAAACAAAATTAGATGTAGTAAGTACCCCATGGCGAATCTGTCATGGGGCTTATTTTTTATGGGTTGACGCAAACGTGGAGACGCTTACAGGTATCTTGCTAAGCTGATTCTTTATATCGCCACAAAGGTATTTATCGCTGTAAATGGTATTGCTCTCTGCTTTCCAATTAACAGAACCATGAATCTTTATCAAGTTGAAAACAGGTATCTCTGCAGCTTTATGATATTGCATGCTCGATTTTGAAAGCGATATCTGGAAGTTAGATTCACTAAATGTTGGATTTAGTGTACCCCTGAATCCATCATTTAGTTCCAATCCCGAATTTGACAATGTGTCCTCAACCAATAAATCTATATTAGTAGTGAACAAGTTGACCTGCTTTTCAAGTAAAAGCGAGCTTCGTTTATTAATAATCTCATTCCATATATGAAAGAAATCACTGTAAGCCGTTTGTGTCGTTAGGAAGTTTGTATCGCTGCGGGGAAAAATATAATTGGGTGAAATTACACCGTCACAATATGCCTTGTACAACGATGCACGAACAACATAGTAGACATCGTCGCTGAGGCTCTCATCTTTTTCCAACTTGGTCAAGTACTCTTCTATATTTCCCAAAGTTACCAAGTAAGGTCTTGAAACACCAGAGCCATACAAAAAATTAACGTGTGCCGACTGGATTATGTACTTCAATTCTTCTACCTTCATAACATGAATTTCGTTGATTTATATATACATATATTGTTGTCCGGTATGATTCGGATTTCAACTTTGCCCGCCCCCTGTAAATTCTGGTCGAGATATTTATTTTGAAAGGTATCTCATATTAATGATACTAGTTTAATTAATTCACATAATCTGCGTTAATCTTATGCCCGAGTTCTATGATTTTATCAATATCACCAATAATACGTTTTACATTAAATGCATCTACGCCTTTTAATGTCTTTAAAGAGCCTTCGAATAAAGACCTGGCCTTTTCAAAGGCCTGAACATCATCCGCAAAACATTTATCCAGACAATCCATCCTATATGCAAGATGATATCTTGAAGCAAGAAAAGAACCATAAATATTTTTTCCCTTATTCGAAAGCGATAATACTGCCTTAACATGTTTATCTACATCAACTTTCTTAAATATGGAGACCATATCATAAGACATACTATGATCAGGTGTAGAATCTCGTTCCATTTCTATTAGCTTTGAAACATTTTCATCCGTTAAGTTCTCCAATAATGTTTCATAAGGATCCTTTGAATTTTGTATTATAGAATTCCAAAGGTCAAAGAACCAAGTACTAAAATCTTTAATTTTTTCTGTATTATCTCTATATTGCGTAAATGCCTGCATAGCTTCTCTACGGATTACATACAGTCGATTTATGTCATGGTTCTCAAATAAAAAATCTGATATATTTTTCTTTATTAAGGATAAATTATTATCATTCATTTTCTTACCTACAAATTCTTCAAGAATCATCATCCAAATTCCAAAAACAATATAATAGGTGAAATAGATCTTTTCCTTATTCAGAATCATATCCTCAACCTCTTTATATACTTCTTCAAGCTGGTCATTGGACATATAATACCAATTCTCTATTCTTTGTATCAAAGGAAGATTTAATCTACTTTCTACTATTGACCTTATTTTGGGGGCTATATCGGAACCTGTCTTCAATGAATCTATAATTAGTGATACAAATGTGGGATGAAGGAGATTTTCGTTAAATTCATTTGAGAGCGCTTGGTATTTATCCTTTAAGGCGGCTACCTTTTTGCCTTTTTCACTATTATTCAAATTATCACCACTAAAATTGAGTAGAATTTGTGTACTTTGTGAATTCCATTGTTCTAAAGTATTATGATCTCCACATTTAAATTCCGCATATACAATTATAAATTGGACCATAAGTATCTTAAAGAAATCAGGATCTTTTTCAACTAGCTGTTTATCAATATTGTTCAGATTTATTTTGAAGTCGGTCAAAGCCTGTCTGAGTACCCGAAGATTATTAAATCCAGTAGTCTTAAATGCCTTATATATAGCATCTTTCCAATTTGAGGTTCTCATTAAATAATTTCCGGGGGACTCACTAACGAATACCTCTATGGCCGAAGATATATCTGTATTAATTGTAAAACTTCGACCTATCGTTTTTTCCTTGAAATCTTCAAAGATCTTTTTGGCAATTTTATTTTCTTGCCCGATTTTACTTTCATCTCCAATAATAATTACTTTGCAATGACATTGTTCTACAAAGAAGTTGAAATAACCAAGCAATTGTCGCATTTCAATGTCACACCTTTCCATATCATCAAATATGAGAAGATGAAGAGGCCTTAACTCTTTATCATCGGAGTTGAAAATAGATAAAGTGTCTATCTGCCAATCTATAGTTGCATCCTTCTTAGCGTCTCCATTAAAGTCAATATCAGTTCTTAATACCGCTTTTGATGCAAACTTGGCAAGACCTTTCGCTACGCCCATAAATTTTGAATGTAAGAATGGATGTATTTCCCTGTCAATTGCATCAGTTATTTGCGATATCTCATTCAGACCGAACAAAGATACATATATTGGGGTCAGCGCTTCCTCATTTTCTTTATTATCCTCTTTGTAATCATTGATCCAATGATTAACATAGTAGGTTTTCCCACATCCCCACTTTCCATTTAACATGATTGCATATTGAGGATCATCCAATCTTATATAATTAGTCAAAAAAGAAGAAATTCCTTCGTTCATAAAACTTCAAAATGAGGAGGATATAATAAGTTACTTTACTTATATTTCTTAATTAGCACATTCAACCCTACAGGCAGCACCGACTTGATTCTTGCTTTAAGATTGAATGGTACTGGCAGATGAGATGCAAAATATTCGTTGACTGGCAGCTCGTCAATCTGTTTGTAGATACTATCTCTTACCGCAGGTCTTGCTGTTGGAAGCTTTAGATTATGATTGGCATTGGCAATCTTATCGAATGTGCTTTCGAGGAAGATGAATTCAGACGAAATCATGCTCCAAAGCTTCTGCCCCTTGTCGGTGTTAACCAACAAGCATGATACTCCTTTAGTAGAGTAGAAAGAAGGATGCTCCTTCTCTATACCCCAGTAATCTCCAATTGTTATGTCGCTGACACGCTCTTTTTGACTGTATTGGCAATGGTAGCAACACTCACGGTATGTGTCGCCTGCAAGGAAATG
>Ga0256869_1000830_pt1 | contig 14023 bp, 10 predicted proteins | sample RumenRJG_05RNA_FD_186096 | JGI IMG/M metagenome (GOLD analysis project Ga0256869, IMG submission 186096) | Metatranscriptome of bovine rumen microbial communities from Lethbridge, Alberta, Canada - Rumen RJG_05 (Metagenome Metatranscriptome) | ecosystem: Host-associated > Mammals > Digestive... | reverse complement strand
GATCTTTCCTGTTACTACAGTACCACGACCAGAGATAGTGAAGATGTCTTCGATTGGCATCAAGAATGGTTTCTGATCATCACGAACTGGATCATCGAACCATGTATCCATAGCTGTAAGGAGTTCTTCGATACAAGCTGTGTTTTCTGGAGTTGGGTCATTCAAAGCCTTGAATGCAGAACCCTTAATGATTGGTGTTTCTTCAGAGAAACCATACTCCTTAAGAGTATCTTTTACTTCTTCTACTACAAGTTCGAGAAGATCTGGATCATCAACCTGATCAACTTTGTTCAAGAATACGATGATCTTTGGTACACCTACCTGACGAGCAAGAAGCAAGTGCTCACGTGTCTGTGGCATAACTGAGTCTGGAGCAGATACTACGAGGATAGAACCATCCATCTGAGCAGCACCAGTAATCATGTTCTTAATATAGTCAGCATGTCCTGGACAGTCGATATGAGCATAGTGTCTCTTGTCAGACTGATATTCCAAGTGACGAGTATTGATTGTAATACCACGCTCTTTCTCTTCTGGAGCGTTATCAATTTCGTCATACTTGAGGGCCTTATCACCATATTTGTTAGCACAATATGTAGTGATAGCAGCTGAAAGTGTAGTCTTACCATGGTCTACGTGACCAATAGTACCAACGTTCATGTGAGGTTTAGTTCTAACGAACTTCTCCTTAGCCATGTTTTTCTCCTTGCCGGATTTTTTTTCCTTACGTCCGGCATTAATATTTTTTATGTGCTGCACTTTAAGCCAGAATACAGATTCCCTTTAACGAGAGAAAACTGCATTCGCAGACACACTATTTGAACGAGTAAATAATAATTGATAGAAACGGATAAGAAACATATTTCAAAAACATTCCATATTATTCGAAATGTTCCAACCCGGTACCACCGATCATTATCACCTGATTGACAACTGGTCTGGTATATTCGAGTTTGCCTTTTACGGCGTCAGGAATACCCATAATCTGTTGTCTATATAATAATCACCAACGGTGAAAATTAACCGCATTAAGGGCCGCATCTACCTGAAAATCATTTCTGACTAACTTTACGGTGATGCCAAATCTGTGCTTGTCACAGCTTTGCCTGACTTCTCAAAGAACCCAATACCCCCTAAAAATCAAAAGAGGGCAAGTTCAAACAATATACAAAATTTAAAAAATAAATTCAAGCGCTAAATGCCGAATTTATGAAAATAATGTAAAACTTCGCATTTGGCACAAATTTACTAAATTTGCCAAAAATAAAAAAAAAACGGGAGCCACCAGTAAGGCAACCTCCCGTTTTATAACTCAGGCAGCTATTAAACTACCATCTGTAATGAGCAAAAGCCTTGTTAGCTTCAGCCATCTTATGTACATCTTCACGCTTCTTGTAAGCAGTACCTGTGTTGTTGTAAGCATCAAGAAGTTCAGCAGCAAGTGTATCTGCCATTCCGTGTCCGCTTCTTGAACGAGCTGCATCGATAATCCATCTCATTGCAAGTGCTTCACGACGTGATTCACGGATTTCCATTGGAACCTGGTAAGTAGCACCACCAACGCGGCGTGACTTAACTTCTACCATTGGCTTTACATTTTCAAGAGCCTTAAGAAGTACTTCCAAAGGATCCTTGTCTGTCTTAGCCTTAAGGTTGTCCATTGCTTCGTAAATGATCTTTGTACAGATAGATTTCTTTCCGTCAAGCATCATACGGCAAACGAACTTTGATACAACTTTTGAGTTGTATTTAACATCCGGCAACATCGGACGTTCGATTGATTTCTTATGTCTTCCCATCTTAGTCCTCCATTATGCCTTAGGTTTCTTAGCACCATACTTAGAGCGTCCGCGTTTGCGATCTTCAACTCCAAGAGTATCTTTTGTACCACGGATGATATGATAACGTACACCAGGAAGGTCCTTTACACGACCACCGCGTACTAAAACTACTGAGTGTTCCTGCAAGTTGTGTCCAATACCTGGAATGTATGCAGTAACTTCAATACCATTTGACAAACGAACACGCGCAATCTTTCTGAGCGCTGAGTTTGGTTTCTTAGGTGTCTGAGTCATTACACGTGTGCAAACACCGCGCTTCTGTGGACAGCCTTCGAGAGCTGGAGCTTTGGTTCTGTTTGCAGCAGACTTACGACCCTGATGAATTAATTGATTAATTGTAGGCATCGCCTATTTCTCCTGTTTGTTCCGGTCAGCACCCCGGAAATATTTCAAAACCCTTCAAAAAGGATAGGTTTAACGATTATATAGAATTCAAAAAATGAATTCAATATATAATCGTTAGAATTTCAAATTTTAGTCATTATCATCAGCTTCGAAGCTTGGTTCTTCAAGCTGAGATTCCATTTCTGCTTCGAGCTTGCGGCGTTCAAGAATCTCATTCATCTGAGCGTCAAGGTCACGGTCGCTGTCGTCAAACAACTTGATGTCCTTGTAATTCTTGATACCAGTTCCGGCTGGAATCATATGACCAATTGCAACGTTCTCCTTGATTCCGTGGAGACCATCTGTAGCTCCGGAAATTGCAGCGTTTGTAAGAACGCGTGTTGTTTCCTGGAATGAAGCTGCAGAAATGAATGAGTCAACTCCAAGAGAAGCCTTTGTAATACCCTGGAACATTGGGCGGCCAACAGCTGGCTGTCCACCAGCAGCGATTACACGCTCATTCTCTTCATGGAACTTGTACTTATCAACCTGCTGACCAAAGATGAACTTTGTATCTCCAACAGATACGATTTCAATCTTGCGGAGCATCTGGCGAACGATAATACCGATATGCTTATCGTTGATGTCTACACCCTGCTGGCGGTAAACGTTCTGGATTTCATCCATAAGATAATTCTGAAGAGCGTTTTCACCGAGGATTGCAAGTACATCCTGTGGATTTGGAGATCCGGCACAGAGCTGTTCACCAGCTTCTACCTTATCGCCATCACGTACAAGCATACGCTTTGTCATTGGAACAAGGTGCTCGAACTTCTTACCATATTCATCAGTAATAGAAATTACGCGCTTTCCTTTGCGAACATCTTTGAATTCAACAGTACCAGAGATCTGTGCAAGTACACATGGATTCTTTGGTTTGCGTGCTTCGAAGAGTTCAGATACACGAGGAAGACCTCCGGTAATATCCTGAGACTTCTGTGCTTCCTTATTCATCTTGGCAATCATATCACCAGCCTTAACAGGCTTCTTGTCATCAACGAGGAGGATGGCTCCTGCAGGGAGGAAGTAGTTACCCTGTGGGTTACCAGCTTCATCAGTAATGATGATACGTGGCTGCTTTACATCAAGGTGAAGGTCTGTGATGTAGCGTTCTGTCTTACCTGTCTGAAGGTCAACCTTCTCTTCAAGAGTAGAACCTACGATTACATCTTCAAAGTGGATATATCCATCGCTTTCTGCAAGAATAGGCTCGATGAACTGTTCGAATTCACCGATTACTTCGCCCTTCTTAACAATTGCACCGGCCTTTGTTGTAATTGTAGAACCGTTTGCAATTTCAATCTTCTGTTCCTTGCTTGTAATATAGAGAACTCCGTCAACCTTTGTAACCTTTCCGTTTACGCCGGCAATAACTTCTTTACCCTTATGCTTGAGGATTGGATCTCCACGCATTACGCTCTTTCCATCTTCAACAAGAATCTCATCATCAGAAGCAATCTTAATCTTATCTAGAATACGGATTACAGTCATGAAGCCCTTACGAGTAAAGAGCCACTTGTCTTTCTTCTCAACGTGAGTTCCTTCAATATTCTTAATGAATGCATCGAACTTAAGAACAATCTTGTTATCGTTTGTTGACATCTCAGCCGCACCACCCGAGTGGAAGGTACGAAGTGTAAGCTGTGTACCTGGCTGACCGATTGACTGAGCAGCGATAATACCAACTGCTTCACCAATTTCAACAATCTTATTGCGTGCAAGGTTCTTACCGTAACACTTAACACAAATACCGTGCTTAGCTTCACAGGTAAGTACTGTACGGAGCTTAACCTTTTCAACACCAGCAGCTTCGATCTTCTTAGCCATAGCTTCGTCGATGTACTGGTTTACGTCACAGATAAGTTCACCCTTAGCGTTTACAACACGTTCGATTGTGTAGTGACCTTCGATACGCTTGCTAAGCGGAACCTTAACTTCATCACCCTCTTTGATAGCTGTGTAGTCAATACCGTTGATTGTACAGCAATCTTCTTCGTTGATTACTACATCCTGTGCAACATCAACAAGACGACGTGTCATGTAACCGGCATCGGCTGTCTTAAGAGCTGTATCCGAAAGACCCTTACGAGAAGCGTTAGTTGAAATAAAGTATTCAATAACGGAAAGTCCTTCGTAGAAGTTTGACTTAATTGGAAGCTCAATAATATCTCCGTTAGGCTTAGTCATCAAACCACGCATTGCGGCAAGCTGAGAAATCTGTCCACGAGAACCGCGGGCACCAGACTTAGCCATCATGTAGATTGTGTTAAAGCCCTGCTTATCTTTCTCAAGATTATCCATCATGAGGTTTGTAAGCTTTTCGTTAGTACGAGCCCAGATGTTTGTTACACGCTGATATCTTTCTTCTGCTGTAATAACACCCTTTCCATACTGATTAATGATGTCTTCAACTTCCTTGTTAGCCTGAGCCATAATTTCTGGCTTTTCATTTGGAACGAGGATATCCTTCATACAGAGAGTTGCACCGTAGAAGGTAGCGTTCTTATAACCAACATCCTTGATTGCATCGTGCATCTGGATTGTGAGCCAAGAGCCCTTTGTATGATATACGTGCTCAATCATCTTCTTCAAAGACTTATCGAACATCTGGCGGTTTACATATTCAATTTCTGCAGGCATTGCTTCGTTGAAAGCAAGACGTCCTGCTGAAGTTTCAATAAGATCACCCTTCTTGAATGACTGTGTTCCACCAAGGAATCCGTCATCACCCTTAACCTTAAGAGCATCTGGATCGAAAGAATCCTTTGGAGCTGGAACCTTAATAAGAGCCTGCCATTCAATTGCACCAAGCTCTGCAGCCATACGTACTTCATCTGGTGTAGAGAAGCGCTTACCTGTTCCCTTAGCGTTAGGTTTAATAGCAGTCATATAGTAGATACCAAGTACCATGTCCTGAGATGGAGCAACGATTGTGTTGCCGTTAGCTGGGTCAAGGAGGTTTCTAGCAGAAAGCATCAATGTCCAGCATTCCATCTGAGCGGCCTGAGTAAGTGGTACGTGGATAGCCATCTGGTCACCATCGAAGTCGGCGTTGAAAGCCTTACAAGCAAGTGGGTGAAGCTTAAGAGCTTTTCCTTCTACAAGTACAGGTTCGAATGCCTGGATACCAAGACGGTGAAGTGTAGGCGCACGGTTGAGCATTACTGGATGCTCTTTTACTACTTCATCAAGAATTGCATATACTTCTGGAGACTCAGACTCTACAAGAGCCTTAGCCTTCTTAATATTAAATACTACGTCCTTGTCTACGAGCTTCTTCATAAGGAATGGCTTGAACAATTCCAAAGCCATCTTTGTAGGAAGACCGCACTGCCAGAGCTTAAGTTCTGGTCCAACAACGATTACCGAACGTCCAGAGTAGTCTACACGCTTACCAAGAAGGTTCAAGCGGAAGCGTCCCTGCTTACCTTTAAGCAAGTCAGAAATTGACTTGAGAGGGCGGTTTGAAGCACCCTTAACTGCACGCTTTCTCTTTGTGTTGTCAAACAAAGCATCAACTGCTTCCTGAAGCATACGCTTTTCGTTGCGGATGATGATGTCAGGAGCAGAAAGCTGCTGAAGTCTCTTAAGACGGTTATTACGGTTAATAACACGGCGGTAGAGGTCGTTGAGGTCAGATGTAGCGAAACGTCCACCATCGAGCTGTACCATAGGGCGGAGCTCAGGAGGAATAACTGGAATTACATCCAGAATCATCCATGAAACTTTGTTTCCAGAAGCGCGGAAGTTTTCAACGATTTCAATACGGCGGAGAAGTCTCTTGTCAGACTTAGCACCCTTTTCAATCATCTTTGCGCGGAGTTCTGCTGCAAGTTCATCGAGGTCAAGGCGTTCAAGCATAGTCTTGATAGCCTCGGCACCCATATCTGCTGTGAAAGCAGAACCTGCATAGTGCTCAAGTGCTTCCTGATATTCTTCTTCTGTAAGGAGCTGTCCTTTCTTAAGGTCAGTATCTCCTGCATCAATTACGATATACTTTTCGTAGTACAAAACCGAACGGAGAGCTGCAACCTGAAGGTCGAGCAAAAGACCCATACGGCTTGGAACTGAACGGTAATACCAGATGTGGCTTACTGGAGCTGCAAGCTCGATGTGTCCTGTACGTTCACGGCGTACCTTGAAGTGAGTAACTTCAACACCACAACGATCACAGATAACGCCCTTATAGCGGATAGACTTAAACTTACCGCAGTAGCATTCCCATTCCTTTGTAGTACCGAAAATTCTTTCACAGAAAAGACCGTCTTTCTCAGGGCGGAGTGTTCTGTAGTTTATAGTCTCAGGCTTTTTTACCTCACCGTAAGACCATGAACGAATGGTCTCTGGAGAAGCCAGTTTAATCTTTAAGCTGTCAAAATCCTGTACATCACGCATTTGCATCCTCCTTATCAAATCCGGAAGCATTCTTGTCAATCAGTTCCTGATCACGTTCTGTAAGAGCAATCTGCTTACCCTTAGCATCATAAATTGTGAAATCAAGAGCCAAACCACGGAGTTCCTGTACCAGTACGTTGAATGATTCAGGGATTCCGATTGGAGATGAAGGGTCGCCCTTTACGATAGATTCGTAAATCTTTGAACGTCCGTTCATATCATCTGACTTAATTGTCATCATTTCCTGGAGAGTGTTAGCTGCACCGTAAGCTTCGAGTGCCCAAACCTCCATTTCTCCAAGACGCTGTCCACCAAACTGTGCCTTACCACCAAGAGGCTGCTGTGTAACGAGAGAGTAAGGTCCAGTAGAACGAGCGTGCATCTTATCATCAACAAGGTGATGAAGCTTCATATAGTAGATAACACCAACGAAGATTGGGTTTACGAAAGGTTCACCTGTACGTCCGTCGTGTACAATCTGTTTACAGTCTGTAGAAATCTTAAGTCCTGTTCCGGCAACTGCTTTGTTAGCTTCTTCAAGCTTAGCTTCAATCATCTTCTGAGAAGGTGATTCGAATACAGGTACTTCGAAGAACTGGTTGAGGTACTTACCTGCAATACCAAGTTCAGACTCAAGAATCTGTCCAATGTTCATTCGGGAAGGTACACCAAGTGGGTTCAAACAAACATCAAGTGGAGTACCATCTTCGAGATATGGCATATCTTCAACAGGGAGAATACGTGAAACAACACCCTTGTTTCCGTGGCGTCCGGCCATCTTATCACCTTCACGAAGCTTACGCTTGTTAGCAATAAGAACCTTAACTACCTTATCTACACCTGGGAGCAGATCGTCGCCTTCAAGGCGGCTCATCTGCTGAATATCAATTACAACACCTTCAATTCCATGTGGAACGCGAAGTGAAGAATCGCGAACTTCCTTAGCCTTCTCACCGAAGATTGAGTTCAAAAGCTTGAACTCTGGAGTTGTTTCAGTTTCAGACTTTGGAGTTACCTTACCAACAAGGATATCTCCCGAGCGAACCTTTGCACCAATACGAATGATACCTTCTGAGTCGAGGTTAGCAAGTGCTTTCTCGGCTGTGTTAGGAATATCACGTGTAATGCGCTCTGGTCCGAGTTTTGTTTCACGGATTTCAATCTGGAACTCTTTAATATGGATAGATGTATACATATCCTCGCGAACTACGCGCTGAGAAATAAGTACGGCATCCTCATAGTTGTAACCATTCCAAGGAACGAATCCTACGAGAATGTTGCGTCCGAGAGCAAGTTCTCCGTTGAATGTTGCAGGTCCGTCAGCAAGAACATCGCCGGCCTTAACCTTTTCACCAACATTAACAGTTGGGCGCTGGTGGTTACATGTATCATTGTTAGTTCTCTGATATTTCAAGAGGCTGTATTCATCAACTGCCTTAGAACCATCAACCTTTACCTTTATAAGTTCACTTGAAACGTAGATAACTTCACCGTCGTGCTTAGCCTTGATAAGAACACCAGAGTCATAAGCACACTTTCTTTCCATACCAGTTCCAACGTATGGTGGTTCTGGGAAGAGAAGAGGTACAGCCTGACGCTGCATGTTACAACCCATGAGCGCACGGTTAGCATCGTCATGCTCAAGGAATGGAATCAAAGAAGCAGAAACAGAAATTACCTGACGTGGAGAAACGTCGATGTACTGAACGTCCTTTGGAGAACGCTGAGTATAGTTACCACGGTTGCGGCAAGAAATTGTTTCTGTAGGGAATGAACCATCCTTCTTCATTCCTTCAACTACCTGACCAATGTAGTACTTATCCTCGTCCATAGCAGAAAGGTATTCAACTTCGTTAGTTGCCTTTCCGTTTACTACCTTGCGGTATGGAGCTTCTAGGAATCCGTAGTCATTGATGCGTGTGTACATAGCGAGAGATACGATAAGACCAATGTTTGGACCTTCAGGAGTCTCGATAGGACACATGCGTCCGTAGTGTGAATAGTGTACGTCACGAACTTCGAAACCAGCGCGGTCACGAGAAAGACCACCAGGTCCGAGAGCGTTCAAACGACGTTTATGTGTAAGCTCTGCCAATGGGTTAATCTGATCCATGAACTGAGAGAGCTGTGAAGAACCAAAGAACTCTTTGATAGCAGCTACGATAGGTTTGATAGAAATCAAATCCTGTGGCTTCATTGTATCAGTTTCTTTAAGGCTCATTCTTTCCTTAGCAATGCGTTCCATTCTTGCAAATGCAGACTTAAGCTGATTTGTCATCAACTCACCTACAGAACGGATACGGCGGTTTCCAAGGTGGTCAATATCGTCAATCTGCTCTTCACCAATATAAACCTTGATGAGGAACTTCATTGTATTGATGATATCATCCTTAATAAGAGTGAAGTCTTTTACATCATCTGAGTAGTCAAATTTCTTGTTGAGCTTGTAGCGTCCAACACGTCCGAGGTCATAGCGGCGCTCAGAGAAGAAGAGAGAGTTGAGGTCTTTTTCAGCCTGTTCAACTGTCATTGGCTCACCAGGCTGCAAGATTGCATATACAGCTGCGAGACAATCTTCTTTTGTTGGTTCGTTATCTACAGAACCTTCTTTTACGAATTTAACTTCCTCGCGTTCGAAACAGTTGATAATCATCTGTGAATCGAGAGAAGTATTCTTTTCATCGCCATTTGAATTGCTGCGTGTATCAAAGCGGATTACGCAGATTTCTTCGATTTTGTTAGCGAGAAGGTCATCAATATCATGTGGATGAAGTTTTGTACCTGCATTGAAGAGTCTCTTTTCATTGCCTTCTTCATCTTTGATGATTACAGCAGAAGCGAGAACCTTGTCTACAAGTTCGTCACCCTTCTTTACCTTAATGTCTTCTACATCGTAGAAGCAGCGGATGATTTCTTCACGTGTTGAATAACCAAGTGCGCGAAGGAAAATTGTACCAAGAATCTTCTTTTTGCGGTCAATCTTTGCAAAAATAAGCTCTTTTTTCTGGTCAATTTCGAATTCAAGCCAAGATCCGCGGTAAGGAATGATACGGCTTGAGTAAACACCTTTATCGTGGCAGAAAATAACGCCAGGAGAACGGTGAATCTGGGAAACAACTACGCGCTCAGCTCCGTTGATAACAAATGTACCACGGTCTGTCATGAGCGGGATGTCGCCCATATAAATATCTTTCTGGAGAATTGCTCCAGTCTGAAGGAAATTCAAATTGATACGGGCTTTTAAAGGAACTGAATAAGTAAGTCCTTTCTGCTTGCACTGCAACTCGGTGAACTTCTGGTTCTCCCAGTCGAGCTCATAAAACTCATACTCCAATGACATATCGCCGTTAGGACTTTCGATAGGGAATGTTGAAGTAAATACGTCCTGAAGTCCCTGGTTAAGAACTTCTTTCTTCTCTTTCAGGGCTTCTGCCTGAAGGAAATCATCATACGATTTTGTCTGGATTGCGATAAGATCAGGAACATCCATAGCGTGCTGGATGGCCTTTCCATAATTCTGACGGTTGATTGTTCGAGTCTTTGCGAACATCAGATCCCCCTGATGATGTTGTGTTTCGGATTGTTGACTGCTACATGCTGGAAACTCCGCACAGCACAGAAAACACCGATTTTTATATATGGATACCCGGATTTTTCCGGATATGACATTTTCGTAAAATACGACTAAAGGGGATACCCGGTACAATACTGCACCAGACATCCCCTATAGATAAGTTGTCAGATTATTCTGACTTATTTCTTGCTAGCCTTTCCACCAGCTTCTTCGATCTTCTTGATCATTTCGTCAGCGTCAGCCTTGCTTACGCCTTCCTTAAGAGCCTTTGGAGCACCTTCTACGAGTGCCTTAGCTTCACCAAGTCCGAGACCTGTGATTTCACGAACAGCCTTGATTACTGGAATCTTCTTTGCTGCGTCGAATGATTCGAGAGTTACTGTGAACTCTGTCTGCTCTTCGCCACCAGCTGCTGCTCCACCTGCTGCTGCAGGACCTGCTGCTACGGCTACGGCTGCTGTTACGCCGAATTTTTCTTCCATTGCTTTTACGAGTTCTGAAACTTCAAGAACTGACATAGATGCGATTGCATCAAGAATCTGATCATTTGTGAGAGCTGCCATATTGTCTTCTCCACTATAAATTAGTTATATTTTCCACCTTCCGACAAGCGGCTGGTGGCAGCAGATTTAATTCAACTGAATCTTTCTGCATTTAACACCGACAGTCGACAGCTATGAAGCCTGACGGTGTTTTTATTTGTTGTTTTAGAAAGTGTAATTAGTTTGCACCCTCTGCAGCTTTTTTGTCTGCGTAAGCCTTCAATGTAGCGGCAAGCTTCTGAGCTGGTCCGTTCATTGCAGACATAAGCATAGCAATAAGCTGGTTTCTTCCAGGAACCTTTGAGTAAGCCTCAATCTTAGCCTGGTCGTAGATTTCGTTAGCAATGCTAGCACCCTTTACAGAAAGTGCTGGAGTATCTTTAGCGAAGTCAAAGAGAACCTTTGCTACTTCGTTTGAATCTTCCCTAGCCATTGCAACAACAGTTGGTCCTTTGAGGTAGTCAGCAACATTTTCTACTTTCATTTCCTCAAAAGCGATGCGAGCGAAGTTGTTCTTAACAACCTTAAGAACAGCATTCTTTTCGCGAAGTTTATCACGAAGAGCAGTAATCTGCTCTACTGTAAGACCGCGATAGTCAGCGAAAATGAAGTCGCTGTAATCAGCAAATGTCTTTTTTGCTTCTTCAATAGCCTGAGTCTTAGCAGGCTGAATTTTCTTTGCTCTTACTGCCATTATTCGCCTTCCTTATAGTCAACCCATACGCCTGGGCCCATAGATGAACTTACAGAAACAGACTTAACAAAACCAGCAACAGCACCAGCAGGCTTCTTCTTGCTTACTTCAGAAAGAAGAGTGTTTACGTTTGCTACAAGCTTATCTGTATCCATAGAACACTTACCAACAGCAATGTGTACGATACCAGTCTTATCAGCACGGAACTCTGTACGACCCTTCTTGAGTTCTGCAACAGCCTGAGCTACGTTAGGAGTTACAGTACCAGTCTTAGGGTTAGGCATCAAACCTTTGCGTCCGAGAACCATACCAAGACGACCTACGTCTTTCATCATATCAGGTGTAGCAACAGCAACGTCGAAGTCCAACCAGCCGTCCTTTACCTTTTCGATATATTCTTCACCTGCGAAAGCAGCACCAGCATCAAGAGCTTCCTTTACCTTGTCTCCCTTACAGAAAACGAGAACTTTCTTTTCACCCTTGAACTGATTTGGGAATACCAATGTATCACGTACAGTAGCATTTTTCTCAAGACGAAGTACAACGTGAGCTTCTACAGTCTCATCGAAGTTAGCAAACTTCATGTCCTGAACCATTTTACAAGCTGAAGCTACATCATATTTCTTTGAAAGATCATACTTTGCAGCAGCTGCGTTATATTTCTTTCCATGTTTCATATTACTGCTCCACCTCTACACCCATACTGCGTGCAGTACCGGCAATGATTTTCTTTGCTGCTTCGATATCGTTAGCATTGATATCTGGCATCTTTGTCTTTGCGATTTCTTCCAGGTCTTTCTTAGAAAGAGTTGCAACCTTGTTAAGAAGAGGATTTCCTGAACCCTTGTCGAGTTTACAAGCCTTCTTAATAAGAACTGCTGCTGGAGGAGTTTTAAGAATGAATGTGTAAGATTTGTCCTGATAAACTGTAATTACTACAGGGATAACAAGACCTTTTTCCATTGACTTAGTTCGATCGTTGAATTCCTGAACGAACTTTGGAGCTGAAACTCCGTGAGGTCCAAGAGCTGGTCCAATTGGAGGAGCTGGTGTTGCTGCTCCTGCAGGACACTGCAATTTGATCACGGCAGTTACTTTCTTTGTAGCCATTTTATTTCTCCCAATGTTGGTGTGAAAGCTTCATATAGAAGTCTTTCTAACGAAACGCCTATGTCCAACGGACCTGCGCCTCTCCCAAAAACAGGATCAAACGGTTTGTATTTGGGATACAAACCCCTGAATTTGCTAATTATAAATTATAAAGAACTTAGGCTTTTTCAGCCTGAAGGAAGCTTACTTCTACCGGAGTAGGACGTCCAAAAATCTGAACCTCAACACTAAGCTTCTCTTTTTCTGTATTGATTTCTTTTACTGTACCAGTGAATGATGCAAAAGGACCGTCGGCAATTTTAACAACATCGCCAACATTGAATGACTGACGTACACGAACCTGCTTATCACCCTTGATAACACCAGACTTCTGAAGAAGATTCATAGCTTCATCTTTAGTGATTGGCATAGGACGATTTGAGCGGCTTACATTACCAACAAATCCTGTAACACCCTGGATTTTATAAAGCTTTGCACAAGTATCTTTCCAGCCAATTTCTGGAAGATCCATCTCAAGCATAATATAACCAGGAAGGAACTTGTTTGAACGAGTTTTCTTTTTACCGTCTTTAATTTCTACAACTTCTTCAACAGGAACCCTTACGTCAATTACAACTTCTGGATCAATACCTGCATTTTTATCTGTTGGAAATTTCTCTAAAAGAGATTTAATTGTACGTTCGATTTTTCCTTCATAACCTGTATATGTATGAAGAATGTACCAATTCTTAGACATCTTTCCGTCCTATCTCATTACAATACGGAACAACTGAGTGAAGCCAAGATCAAGCAATCCAAGTACTAAAGCTACAATAACTGTAGAGATGATAACAACTTTAATTGAAGAAATAACATCATCTTTAGTAGGCCATACAACCTTCTTCAATTCTGCTCTGCTTTCTTTAAAAAACTGGAATACCTTAGCCATAACACCTTTCCTTATAAAATCAGGGCAGGCAGGATTTGAACCCACGACAGGCGGTTTTGGAGACCGCTGCTCTACCAGCTGAACTACTGCCCTATATATCTAAACCGGCCGAAACCGGATAAATATCAAAAATTATTTTGCTTTTGTTTCTTTGTGAAGAATACTCTTCTTGCAGAACGGACAGTACTTATTCTTCTCAAGTTTTCCTGTGATGTTCTTGCGGTTCTTGTAAGTAGTATAATTCTTTCTCTTACATTCTGTGCACTGCAAAGCGATAATTTCAACAGCACCTTTCTTCTTGCTTCCCATATTTAACTCCTAAATATATTCGCCAAAAAAATAATTTTCAAAGCCCACGTGCAGAATCGGACTGCAGACCTCCACATTACCGATGTGGTGCTCTACCAACTGAGCTACGGGGGCAAATGCAGGATTCCACACTAACTCATAGAAAACATGCGTTCTACGAATATAAACTAAGAACTAATTTTAGTCAATAAAATTCTTCGAAAATTCAGAAAATTCATTAATTTTTTTCGTTAAACCTATTAAAAT
>Ga0256869_1000826_pt1 | contig 14061 bp, 18 predicted proteins | sample RumenRJG_05RNA_FD_186096 | JGI IMG/M metagenome (GOLD analysis project Ga0256869, IMG submission 186096) | Metatranscriptome of bovine rumen microbial communities from Lethbridge, Alberta, Canada - Rumen RJG_05 (Metagenome Metatranscriptome) | ecosystem: Host-associated > Mammals > Digestive... | reverse complement strand
TATAATCATGAGTTTTATTATAGTCTGAAAGGAGAAAAATGAAATCTTCTATATACGATAAATATGACAGAATAGTGTTTCTTGATACGGAAACAAGTGGACTCGATTATTCAAAAAACCAGATAATCGAGCTTGCAATGTATTCTGTAAATAAAGATGGGACGACAGCAGAATATGACCATTTTGTAAGACTTGAGAGAGAAGCAGAACTACCAGAGAGGATAATACAGCTGACAGGTATCATGCCCTTGACTCTTGCTACAAAAGGTATCCCCGAGAAGGCAATGTGCAATGATTTCACGGAAACAGCAGGAACAGGAAATAAGACACTTCTTGTTGCATACAACGCCCAGTTTGACCTCATGTTTATCGCAATGAGTCTTGTAAGGCAGAAAGACAGGGATGGTCTCGCTGTATTCAATGGCTGCGATTATCTTGACGCTATGACCGTCTATAAAGACAGAGCTGAATACCCGCACAAACTTGAAGCTGCCATAAAGCATTACAGTCTTGAAGATAAGGTAGTCAACTCACACAGGGCTATAGATGATACATATGCACTGGCCGCAGTATTCGATGCTATGGCTGATGAGAGAGATGATCTGGAAAGATATATCAACCTTTTCGGATATAACGAAAAATACGGCATAAGTGGCAGAAAAATGAAGAAGATCACATATCTGCCACAGGATATGTATTCGGGAATAAAAGACGAAGCTCATGCCCTGTATACCCAAAAACAGAAGACTTGTACAGAGCCAGATGCAGAACGCAGTGGTATCGAAGGCTCACATCTGTCTACAAAAGGATACGGGAAACAGCAGAACTTCAATGACCCCTATGCTAAAGCATAGGGGATTGTGAGAAGGCTTTGCCAACTCATAATCCCGCATTGAATAGCCTAAGTTCTTCGGGAACTACGTTAAGAGAGAATACATAGGCACTTCAGGGTGTAGTACCAAGCCCTGAACCCTGCGGTCAGTGATTAAACAGCCGTGTGAGGAAGCGGCGGTGTTGCTGACATATAAAACCTTTTATTAACATTGGCGATGGTACGACAACCACTCTTTGGAGTGAGAAGCTAGAACCTAAGCGTTTTGACACAAGGAAAGGAGGATACAGACTATAGTCTACGTTTTAACACAAGATAACAAGCCCTTAATGCCTACGGAAAACCATGCAAAAGTCCGTATCCTGTTAAAGACAAAAAAGGCAGAGGCAGTCAGGAGGTATCCTTTTACGATAAGACTTCTATACAACAGCACGGAATATACGCAGGATATAAGCCTAGGGGTAGATGCAGGCAGTAAACATATAGGGCTGTCTGCCACGACTGATAACAAAGTTCTTTTTGAAGCAGATATGCAATTAAGGAACGATATTGTCGATAATCTTTCCACAAGGCGTGAGTATAGACGAAGCAGACGAGGGCGCAAAACGAGATATAGAAAACCACGTTTTGATAATCGCAGGCGTGACGATGATTGGCTTGCTCCGTCAGTAAGAGAAAAAGTTGAAACACATCTGACTGCTGTACGGAAGGTTCATGAGATACTTCCAGTTACAAAGATTACTGTAGAAGTTGCGTCTTTTGACATCCAGAGGATAAAGAATCCGTCCATACATGGTACAGAGTACCAGAAGGGTGAACAGCTCGATTTTTGGAATGTAAGAGAATATGTACTCTTTAGGGATGGTCATCAGTGCCAGTGCTGTCATGGTAAGTCAGGTGACAAGATACTTAATGTCCATCATATTGAAAGTCGTAAGACAGGCGGTAATGCACCAAATAATCTGATAACACTTTGCGAGACCTGTCATAAAGGGTATCACAAAGGCATTGTAAATCTGCCAAAATCTATACATCGTGGTATGAACTTCAGGAATGCATCCTTCATGGGTATCATGCGTTGGGCATTCTATAATAAACTGAAGGAACTGTACCCGAATGTACATCTGACATACGGATATATCACCAAGAATACAAGGATAGAACATAATCTGCCAAAAGACCATTACATCGATGCAAGATGTATAAGTGGTCATCCAGATGCAAAAAATACCTGCAAAGACGGTGATGTAGTGTATGCATACAGAAAGATACGATGCCATAACAGACAGATACACAAAGCTAAAATACTTAAAGGCGGTATCAGAAAACGTAATCAGGCTGAATATGAGATAAAAGGTTTCAGGCTCTTTGACCATGTATCATACAAAGGATGGAACCATTATTTCATCTACGGAAGAAGAAAGACAGGTTTCTTCGATATAAGACTGTTTGATGGGACAGGCAAGGTCAATAGCGGCTCAGTCAGCAGCAAAAAGATACATCTGACACAACCGTGTAGTGGATATTTGGTAGACAGATTTGTTGTACCAAAGGATAACATTTAGAAGAAAAGGAGATACAGCTCCACCCCGATGCTAAAGCATCGGAGTTTCCGCCGTGAGAAAAATTATGAAAGAACACTCTTCGGGATATTTGGCACCTCTCAGAGAAGAAAAAGACCCGTTTAAGGATGTGTTTTCGTAAAAAAGAGTATAGATTCATATTTTGAAAGGATTGCGATACAATGCCAAGACAGATAAGGACAAAAGCATCTGTTGATAAAGACGAGGAAAAGAAAAAGACAGGAGAGACAGATAATCTCCGCCCCCAGGTATTCAAAGACTATATAGGACAGGAGAAAGTTAAGAATCAGATTCTTATGGCCGTGAAGAGTGCGATGATAAGGAATGAACCAGTAGACCATATCCTGCTTTACGGACCTCCGGGACTCGGTAAGACAACAATGGCACATATCATAGCACACACAGAAAATGTACCTATGATAGAAGTATCAGGACCATCTATTGAGAAAACAGGAGACATCGCAGCAACACTTATGAGCGGTCTGAAAGACAGGAGCATTGTCTTTATAGACGAGATACACCGTATGGACAAGAAAGCCGAGGAAATGCTTTATTCAGCAATGGAAGACGGTTATCTGAATATCATCATGGGGCAGGGCGAACAGCAGAGGAACATCCATCTTGACCTGCCAAGATTTACACTCATTGGAGCTACTACAAAGGCAGGCATGATATCAGCCCCGTTAAGGGACAGGTTCGGGCTTAAATGTAAAATGGAGTTTTATACTCCTGAAGAACTTGCCCAGATAACAAAAAATACTGCTGAAAAGCTCAAAGTGTCAGTTACCGATAAACAGGCTCTTGTGATAGCAAAAGCAAGCAGAGGTACGCCCAGAGTGGCAAACGGGCTTATGAAAAGAGTCAGGGACTATGCAGTAGTTACAAATGACGGCGTAGTTACTGATAAGGAAGTGAAAGAAGCTTTAAAACTTGCAGAGATTGATGAAAACGGTCTTTCGGAAATGGACTTAAAGCTTCTGGAACTGCTCAAAGACAGGACAAAGCCAGTAGGGCTTAATACGATGGCAGATATGTTAGGGGAAGATCCCGGCACGATAGAAGACCTGTATGAACCCTATCTGTTAAAACAGCATATGATAGAAAAGACTGCAAGGGGAAGGGTAATAACATTTGAAGGGCAGACAGTCCTTCAACAGCATTATATGGCAGAAAGAGACAGTGAGGAGCCATAACAAAAATCTCAGAAAGGAATTATGGTGCGGAACAGAAGATATATATGTACAGCAAATATACACGAGGGAATGATACTTGACCAGTCCGTATTGGACGAATATGGTCATGAGATGATAAAGAGAGGAGTCCGTCTGGATGATATTCAGGTGGATTATATCCAGAAAAAAGGAATCCCCGGAATCTATATTGTAGAAGAGATAACGGCAGACAGACTTTCAAACGCCACCATGTCATTTACAGCTAAGCAGAATGAGAAGCGTGAAAAGAGGCATGATCCTCCAAAAGCCACGATACCTATAAGGGAAAAAGTGTATATAGAGGGTGGTATGGCTGATATTTTCAGCAAGCCTGATTCAGAAATAATCATGGAAAAGGCAGGCAATATAACAGATACCCTGCTCAAAGGCATAAAGTCGAACAATGCCACAGCTGCTGACGTGAGACAACTTCGAATCGGAGACAACTGTACACTGTCACATTCTGTCGAGGTCGCTATGATTTCTGTCATGATAGGAAAAAGATACGGCCTTAGGGGAAGACGTCTGAGAGAACTTCTTATGGCAGGACTTCTTCATGATATAGGTAAGTCACAGATACCGGATGCGATACTCAATAAACCGGGAAGGCTGACCGATGAAGAATTTGCCATAATGAAGACACATTCCGCACTGGGATACAGGCTTTTAAAGGATAAAGGATTTTCAAATGAGATACTGCTCGGAGTCCTTCAGCATCACGAGAAGTTATCAGGCAAAGGTTATCCTCTGGGAAACAGTGATAATGAGATATCGCTTTTTGCAAGGATAATAGCTGTTGCCGACATATATGATGCCCTTGTAGCAAAAAGGTCATATAAACAGCCATTTGAGCAGAGAGAAGCGATGGAAATGCTTATGGGTATGGGGGATGATCTCGATATCAATGTCCTTAGATGCTTTGAAGAATGTGTGATACTCTATCCGGTAGGCACAATGGTAATGCTTTCAAATGGAAAGACGGCAAAAGTTGTAGCAAACAATCCTGATTACCCTATGCGTCCAAAGGTAGTAGAAACAGAATCAGGAGCTGTAATAGACCTTGCAAACGATAGCAGATACATGAACATAGTGCTCGCATCATAACTGAACACAGCCGCGGTAGATAAAGAGAGGATATATAAGATATATGGAACAGGAAATTTCACTGGGTCTTACATTTGAAAACATAAAAAAGATGACAAACGAGGAGCTTGTAGACTGTCTTGTAAAGCAGTATTACAGGCCGATCCCGATAAGCATATCGACAGCTGAGGATATGAAGAGTGCAGGTCAGATGCTTGCAGAGATAACCAACGAGTATTCGTATCTTATGACCGTACTTGCACTTCTTAAGGCAAAAGTGCGGACATTAGGGAAAGACAAATCCATGAAAGAGGAAAAGGACGACATGATAGGCAAGCGTGATACCGTGGAAGCCTTTGTAAAGATACTGAGCCAGAGCTACACTGGACTGTCAAGGGAAATCTCAACAAGACAGGAAGCACTTAAAGAGATACAGATGTCAAAAAGTCTTTGATGTGTAATAAAAAAGCAGAAAAAATGTAATAAAATCAAAGAAAAAACGAAAACACTGGTAACATATCAAGTAGAAAGCTGAGATATTGCTTACAGCAGTAACCAGCACAGAAAAAGATGTTACCGCCAAAGGGAGTTTTCTCTTGATATTGAGCCGGAAACAACAAAAATAGAGTATCATCTGTAAGAGTTGCGTCTCTACCTATACAGAAAGATGACTCCATCTGAAGTTATATCCTGTCCATCAAACAGAATAAAATTGTGGTTGTTTCGTGAATAAGAGGTCTTTATCAAAGAAAACGGCGATCTTTGGTATATTGTATAGATATTAAAGAAATTACATATCATGGCTGTATCAGCAGAAAGGTAGCTGAAAGGGATTGTGAAAAACGCCAAGAGACTGGAAATCCGCCGGAGTTGCGGAACCTGCGTGGCAATGGATCAGTCATTTAAACCTTTGGGTCTTTCAGATGAGCAGGAAATGGTATGGGTTTTTTAACTATCTTTTTTATCTAAGAGCCGGGAGAATTGCCGTGTTTAGCGGATTACAATTCTCTGGACTCTACTTTTTTTATTATATGATCAGGAGGCAGAAAATTTTGAACGGCAAGCTGGCACTCAAGATATCAAAAGACACATGGGTTCAGAATGGAAAAGCATTTGAATATGATGAATTTCCTGGCAGACCTGCAGCAAATATATGTATCGGCATGGATATAAATGGAGATGAGAAATATTTTATATATGAACCGATATTTCTCGATGTCCTTCCACTTATCATCGACCATAAGGTAACAGCCCATGTAAACCTGTATACAGACCCACAGCTCGTATGTGAGACCAGAGGGCAACTTATCATACACAACGGTGATATTCCAGTCATAAAGGATGAACTCGATCTTATCATCGATGACATGGCAGAAGAGAACAAGATACGGGCTATCACGGAGATCAGGCAGAACAGATACTCGACAGAGAAGATAGGACCTATTACAAAGATCCTGCGCAAACAGCTTACGGCATCGCTTCCAAAAGGAGTCCTGCTTGATGGTAAGATGCTCAATTATGAGTATATGAAACTATATCTGAGAGATAAGTATAGACTCGATGACAAGCCTGAGGAAGATTCTCTGGAAGAAAAGATAAGGATGCTTTCAAAGGAAGACCTGATAAGCTTGCAGGGAGGCATAATGGAATATACAAAGACGGGAAGGGTTCGTTTTGAACCATTTAAGTCGCTGGTAGAAGAATACAAGGCTGATAAGATAGAAGAGGCATACAAGAACGAGCTTGAATACAGATTTTATCTTGGTACGATCAGCTGATTCTGAACTATCTGGTTTTCCAGATAGTTCATTTGCAGTAATAAAGGAACAATAGGAATGGTAGCAATAAAAGTACAGGAGAAGAGTAACAGGGAACATTCAGATATGCTTATTTTTGTAACCCTGTCAGCAAAGGATAAGGACGATATAACAAAAAAAGTCAGAGAAAAATTTCAGAGTATTCTCGACGAAGGAGGATATGATGATTATTATGATGCGTATGATGAACTTGTCATGTGGTGCGAGGAAAAGTTCGGAGAAAGACCACGTAATGTGATACCCGATGAGATTGAGGTTGAATGGAGATAAACGATATGGCAGATACAGTCAGCAATGATGCCGCAACAAACATAAACAATAAAGATGATACAGACAGACCAGACAACAGTAAACCTAAGAGTATGATAAAATATCATATTCTGAACATACTGCTGATGATAGTCGATTCTCTCATTATGGCATATATCAGCTCTGCATCAGGAGAAAATTCAAGACTGAAAGTTACTTCCTTTGCATATATGACAGGTGCCCTGTTATCAGTAGTGGCAGCATTTGTAAATATTGCAGAGATAGGCATTATGAGTGTGAACAAAGAATCATCTTTTGCTCATATGCTGATCAATATAATCATGCTTGCAGTGCCTTATTTTATATACGCTTTTATTTAAAAAAGGATGGTAACGGTTAATGGACGAACAATATTGCATATATTTTATTTCAAACAGAAAAGAACAGGCAGAGACGGCACTGAAAGCCATCTCCCATAATGAAACAATGGTTTTTCCTGTCCAGTCAAAAGGACAACAGAAAAATCATTATTCGTTCAGATATCCATGTAGAGTAGATGAGATAGACAAAATTTTCAATATGTTCCATGCTGTCGAATGTGTACGTGGCTCATTTGTAAGTATCTATGCTGACAAAAATGGCGAACCAGTACTATTCAATAACGATGAAGTTGATACAGAGAACAAAATATTATTCTTCTCTAATAGAGGTACTAATGAAAGCTCTATGTTTATATGTCAGGGAATGTTAGGTCTATATGTAAATGATGGCAGCGGGGAATTAGGACCTAGATTTGCCAATAGCCTGGATTTTGCTGATAAAATATAATTTTCATACTTTTCCTGTTTACAGATGACCTGTCTGTGATATATTAAAACTGAAAAGGATATATATAATCTAAAGCAAACATAAACCATCAGTATTAGCAGAAAGGCAGGAAATAGAATGAAAGACATAAGCGTAATCTGTACAGCAGATTCAGACATCCAGGCAACAGATATGGTAGCACAGCGAAGCGTAAATCTTCCTGAGGGTATGGACGAAGATTTCAGAGGTCTACAGAAAGAATATGATAAAGGTCAGTTATCCTACTCCGAATACCGAAGTCAGTGGAGAGGACTTGAGGAGACCGCGGCTGACCTTTTATGAGGGCATAGATGATAATCAAGATAATACTTGTAGGATTGATTTTTGTTATAGTAGGCATGGCAGTAACTCTGTTCTGTGTTGTCCAAAAGACTCCTGAGGAACGGGAGAAAGAAGATGACGAACAGGCGAGGATACTTGTCGCTTATACTGAGAAAAAGCATGGAAATGCTCGTAAAGTTCAGTGACCCACGGCTAAAGTCGTGGGATTGTAGGTAAAACTGCAATCCCCACTGAATAGCCTAAGCCTTGAGATAAAGGCTACGTTTTTTAAGACACGGCTTCCGCTGTGTCTTTTTTCATATTAAGGATATAAACAAAACACATTTTTGAAAGGAGAAAAATAATGAATGCGACAAAAAAGAAAGAGATGGAGGCATTAATCGAAACATTGAATGAAGCATCTTCTGCGTATTACAACGGAGGGACATCTTTGATGTCTGACCGCGAGTGGGATGCTATGTTCGATCAGCTTAAGAAATTGGAAGAAGAAACAGGAGTTATTTTTCCAAATTCACCGACACAGGGAGTCGGTGCTCCAGTCAAAGTTGATGAGCTACGGGAAGTCAGACATGAATTTCCTGCGCTGTCACTAGACAAGACAAAGGATATCTCTGTATTCCCAAAAATTTTCGAGAAAGGAAGGTCGGGTATGGCAGTTGTCATGTGGAAACTGGACGGCAGTACGATCGTTCTTACCTATGATGACGGACAGCTGACTCTTGCTGCTACCCGTGGAAACGGTGAAACCGGGATGGATATCACGCATAACGCGCCATATATTGCCGGTATTCCGCAGAAGATTCCGTATAAGGGGCATCTGGTAGTCCGTGGAGAAGCACTCATGTCCTACAAAGAGTTTGAACGGCTCAACAATTCACGCCCGGACGGGGTGGAAGAATACGCAAATCCGCGTAATCTTGCAAACTCAACGGTGAGCATGAAAAACTCAGAGGAAATGAGAAAACGTAAGATCCAGTTCTTCGCATTTACGCTTGTACATATGGATGACCATCTTCCAGATGATCAGGATACCTTTATGGGGCGCCTGAACTATCTGGATTCCCTTGGGTTCGACACAGTGCAGCGTCTTTACGGAGACAGCCATAGTGATCTCATTGAGGTCATGAACATATTCTCTGATGCAGTTGAGCAGTTTGAGTATCCGGTAGATGGACTTGTTGTTGCATCGGACGATGTCCGGTATGCAGAGACTCTGCCGGGAACCGGACGTCATCCGGATCCACTCGTAGGTTATGCCTTAAAGTGGAAGGATGAGATCGCGGATACGGTGCTTCGGAAGATTGAATGGAGCCTTGGACGTACTGGTGTGATCACTCCGGTGGCATTCTTTGATCCGGTAGAACTGGAAGGTACTACGGTCAGCCGTGCGAGCGTACACAATGCCAGTATCCTGAAGAAATATCGGCTGCGTGTGGGAGATACGATTGGTGTATATAAGGCAAACAAGATTATTCCTCAGATTGCAGTAAACTATACTGCGGATGAGGATCATACACCAGCTCTTAACTACAAGGAAAGCCATAGCGTGCATTGCCCGTGCTGTGGAATGGAAACTGTATCCCATATTTCCGATGACGGAACAACGGAAATCGAAGTATGTGTCAATCCGAAATGTCCGGCAAAAAATGTAAAGAAGTTTGCGCATTTTGTTGAGCGTGACTGTATGAACATTAAAGGGCTGTCGGAGGCAACACTACAGAAATTCCTTGAATCCGGTTTCCTGCATGAGTTCGCAGATTTGTACCATTTGGACAGATATAAGGACCAGATCGTTTCGATGGAAGGTATGGGACAGAAATCATACGACAACCTGATCGACTCTGTTGAAAAAAGCCGCAGAACTTCCTTTGTTCCATTTCTCCATTCCCTTGGTATCCCCAACATCGGGAAAGGACAGGCAAAACTGTTTGACAAGAAATATAATGGAGATGTTGAGAAGTTTTTCGCTGATGTGTTCCAGAAACATGACTTTACCCACATTGAAGGTATCGGAGAAGTTTTAAACGACAATCTTTGGAAGTGGGGAGATGAGTATCTGAGATACATCCCATTTGAAGACTGTCATGACCAGGCGTATCCGACTCTTAATCTGGAGGTTTACCACCTGCTCAAAGAAGTGGAAATCCATGTTCCGAAGGAATCGTCATTGGATGAAGCTCTTCTTGCCGAGAAAACATTTGTGATCACCGGAAAGCTGAAGCATTTCGTAAACCGTGATGCATTGGTGACAAAGATTGAGGAACTTGGAGGAAAAGCTTCTGGTTCGGTGTCGAAGAACACTTCTTACCTGATCAACAACGATGTAGAGAGTACATCGGGAAAGAACAGGAAAGCAAAAGAACTTGGAGTGCCGGTTATTTCGGAAGATGAATTCCTGAAAATGATAAAATAAGGAGAACGATATGTCGGGAATCAATGGAATCTATATCTCCTTCGATATTGTGAACGAATTTATCCCCGCCCCCGGGTACCGCGTCAGCGGTGTCTGGGAGAAGATGAGACAGTTCCGCGGATCTGTGTTACGGAAGACATCCTGAATGCTGTTAATGCAGTCCCATAGGCAGGACTTGTTATTGCAGACATCAACGGATCAGAACTTCCGCATGGAAGGACTGCGTAGTGGGCTTTTGGCTAGTCCACAGAGAATAAGGGTGTCGTAAGACATCATACTTCTCTGGAATCTCACGGGCTTGCCCGTGGGTGTGTCAATATAAATAAGTCAAGGATATGTCATAAGGCATATTCTTTTTTTGTTAGATAAATTAGCAAATAACACTTTACATATATACAGTAAAAGGTATAATACAAATAAAAGATGAAAATATGTTACAAACATATTTTCAAAGAAAAACGGATTCTAGTGATAGAATTTCTAGGAAACATAAAAATCAATAACTCGGATGAAAGGATAAGGTATGTACGGTAAAAAGAATGAACTGTTAAAATTCTTTTCGTATCTTGTCAGTATGCTCATTGTAATAGTGAGTACGATGAACATGACTCTGATACTGGACGGTAACAGGTATTATATGACACAGCTTAATATTGTCCTTATGGTGCTTGTATGTATAGAAGCTGTCCTGTTTATAGCAGCAGAAATATTATACGGAAAAGAAGAGCTGAAGATAATTGGCAGGATATCTATCAATGCAAGACGTATGCCAAGAATCATGCAGATAGAGGCGAAAGAGTCTATAAATGAAGATGGCAGTACAACAGAGATCATAGACAGCGTACAGGATGATTTAGATACACAGGAAGGAAAATAACTATGCCGATGCAGTATAAACAGATGCTTAATACTTGGGAGAAGAAGAATAATTTTAGCAACCACTTCAGAAGAGATGAACTGGATTTCTACTGGAATGAGAATGGATGCAGGATAATTGACAAATCAGGCAATCTGGTTGCGTCCAGTGTGGATACACATTTTGAAGATGAGGATGAAGTATACGAATTCTATTCGGAATTTGCCTACTGATACAGCAGAAAGGGATTTGAACTATGGAAGTCAGAGATCTTGTAAGAGGGGATTGCTATCTGTTCAGTGTCGGGAATGGCAACTATGGAAATGGTACAGTGACCTATCTCGATACCAAAAAATCAGGACAGAATATACTATACAATTTTTATGATGGTCCTTGTAAGCATATAAGCTCTGAAGAGGCTTCTGCCACAGCGTTGGGAAAAGGAAGTATAATGCATCTGACAGAAGCCAACGTCAGAAAACATATCCGTAAAATACAACAGATAGACTAAAATTGAGGACACATATCCGGCTGACAATAATAAGGAAAAATAAGATCTCACTAATACCCACGGGCAAGCCCGTGGGGTTGTCTAACAACCCTTGGTGAGTAGCCTAAGTGTTTTGAACACTACGTTAGGAGAGAATATATAGTTACCTTCGGATGTAGTACCAAGTCCGCAGCTCTAAGGTCTGTGATTAAACAACTCTAAGGTATAGGAGCAGTGTTGCAGACATAAAAACCTCTCATTAACATTGGCGATGGTACACTAACCACCCTCCGGGGTGAGTGACTAAAACCTTTCAAGGTTTTAAGAAAGGAGTACGACCTATGGTCTATGTATTATCAGAAACCGGACAGCCTTTAATGCCTACAGAAAACCATGCAAAGGTTCGTATTCTCTTAAAACAAGGAAAAGCAAAGGTGGTAAATAAGTGTCCGTTTACAATACAACTGTTGTATAGTAGCACGAACTATACGCAAAAGGTAACTTTAGGTGTAGATAGCGGAAGTAAACATATCGGTCTTTCAGCAACTACAAAGGATAAAGTATTATTTGAATCTGATGTAGAGCTTAGAAACGATATTGTGGATTTACTCTCTACTCGCAGAGAATTAAGACGTTCTCGTAGGAGCCGCAAACTCCGTTACCGTAAACCAAGATTTAATAATCGCAGGCGCAGTGACAGATGGTTAGCGCCCTCTGTAAAACAAAAAGTAGACTCTCACATTACGATGATAGCAAAAGTACACAAAATACTGCCTATCTCGAATATTGTAGTAGAAGTAGCCTCTTTTGATATCCAGAAGATTAAGGATCCTGCAATAAGTGGTACAGATTATCAAAAAGGTGAACAGTTAGACTTTTGGAATGTGCGTGAGTACATCCTCTTTCGTGATGACCACACTTGTCAGTGCTGCCACGGAAAATCAGGAGATAAAATTTTAAACGTACATCACATAGAAAGCCGTAAGACTGGTGGTGATGCACCTAACAATCTGATTACGTTATGTGAAACCTGTCATACTGGATATCATAAGGGAACGGTAAAACTGCCTAAGACAATACATAGAGGAATGCCTTTTAAGGATGCTACGTTTATGGGTATCATGCGTTGGGCTTTGTACGATAAGCTTAAAACTATATATCCAGATGTAAAACTTACTTATGGATATATCACTAAAAACACTCGTATAAAGAACGGTTTGCCAAAGGATCATTACATGGATGCTCGTTGTATTAGTGGCAATCCCAATGCTGTTAGTAACGGAGATGTCTATTATTACAAAAAAGTTCGTTGTCACAACAGGCAGATACATAAGAATACCATTCTTAAGGGTGGCTATCGTAAACGTAATCAGGCACCATATGAAGTTAAAGGTTTTAGGCTTTTTGATAAGGTGCAGTGGAAAGGATGTAAGTGTTTCATCTTTGGCAGACGTTCTACAGGGCGTATGGATTTAAGACTTTTAGATGGAAAGCATATTAACGCTTCTGTAGGATATAAGAACCTGAAGCTGCTAAAAATGCGTAGTAGTTATCTTATAGAACAAAGAAAGGTAGGTTAAAGGCGGTTCTTCCCATGGGCAAGCCCATGGGTTTCCCCGCTAAATATTTATGACAGATAGGCAGACAGTAAACATCAGGTATATTAAACCTGTAGATAAGATAAAGAATATATCAAAAGGAGACTGGATCGATTTGAGGGCTGGAGAAGATGTCTCTCTCAAAAAGGGAGAGTTCAGACTCATCCCTCTTGGAGTTGCTATACAGTTACCTAAAGGATACGAGGCTCTTCTTGTTCCGAGAAGTTCAACATTTAAGCATTATGGTATCATTCAGGTCAATTCAGTAGGAGTAATTGACGAGAGTTACTGCGGTGACAATGATCAGTGGATGCTCCCTGTATATGCTACGAGAGATACAGAAATATCATTCAACGACCGGATATGTCAGTTTCGTATCATAAGGCATCAGCCTGATATTGATTTTATCGAGAAAGAACACCTTGAAGGAACAGATCGGGGTGGTTTTGGAAGCACAGGAAGATCATAATCTCACTAATACCCACGGGCAAGCCCGTGGGGTTGCGGTAGAAATACTGTAACCCTGAGTGAGTAGCCTAAGTGCTTCGGGCACTACGTTAAGAGAGAATATATATAGGTACTTTGGAATGTAGTACCAAGTTCCAAACACTACGGTCTGTGCTTAAACAGTTCTGAGGTATAGGAACAGTGTTACAGATATATAAAACCTCTCATTAACATTGGCGATGGTACACTAACCACCCTCCGGGGTGAGTAATTAAAACCTTTCAAGGTTTAAGGTGTCTATAGGATATAAGAACCTAAAGTTGCTAAAGAAAG
>Ga0256869_1000818_pt1 | contig 14094 bp, 9 predicted proteins | sample RumenRJG_05RNA_FD_186096 | JGI IMG/M metagenome (GOLD analysis project Ga0256869, IMG submission 186096) | Metatranscriptome of bovine rumen microbial communities from Lethbridge, Alberta, Canada - Rumen RJG_05 (Metagenome Metatranscriptome) | ecosystem: Host-associated > Mammals > Digestive... | reverse complement strand
TAGTACATTGTACTGTTTTTAAAGAGTCATATAAATTGATTAAATTTATATAACTTATTGAATTAGCGATGTTTTATAAAATTAACGGCAGTTTCTAGTACATAGCTTTGAAAAACTCAGATAAAATAGGCCATCATTTTTGGAGACTGACATGACTCGCTTTATTCCTCTTGATGTTTCGGTATGGGACAGGCACCTCCCCTCCGGAAGGCTCTTCGATGAAAACCTCTCCCCTGTATCAGCGGCTCCTCTCCGCGGCGCAGTGAGCGCGGTGTTCGGCAGGCAGCTCACCCGTTCTGACATCCTCGCGTTCATCTCAGAGGCAAGGGAGAAGGGGATCAGGACAGAGATGCTCCGCCCCTTCACCGAGTCGGGCGTCACCTGCGCGGTGTTCCTCCACGACCGCTTTGACGCCTCGTTCTCCCACGAGCTCAAGTTCCGTGACTCCTCAGTTGACGCTCTCCATGTGAAAAAGCTCCCTGATCCGAGGAAGCCCGGCGTCATCGTGATGGACATGGACATGACCTGCGTGCGCTGCGAGTGCATCGACGAGATGGCGAAGCTCGCTGGGATTGGGAAGGAGGTCTCCGACGTCACCTCCCAGGCGATGAACGGGAAGATGCCTTTCCAGGAGAGCTTCCGCCGCCGCATCGCGCTCTTCAGGGGCAAGAGCGAGAAGGTGATGGACACCGTCGAGGAGAGGCTCCCTGTCATGCAGGGACTCGGCGCGTTCATGTCGAAGGCCCACACCTTCGGCTGGAAGAGCGCCATCGCCTCGGGAGGCTTCACGAGGTTTGTGGGGAAGGTGCAGAGGATGTTCGGCATTGACCGCATCGAGGCCAATACCGTGGAGTTTAAGGACGGCCTGTTCACCGGCAATGTCATCGGGCGCATCGTCGACTCGAGCGTGAAGCTCGCGACCCTCAATGACATGACGGAGAAGTATGGCATCATCCCCGGGAACTCCATCGCCGTCGGCGACGGAGCGAATGATCTTCCCATGATCAAGGGCGCCGGCTGCGGCCTTGCCATACACGCGAAGCCCGTGGTCCGCGAGGAGGCACCGGTCGCCATAAGGTACCTCAACATGGAGGCGGGCGCCGTGGTCCTCGAGGCCTCGCTCAGGGCATCAGAGGCTCTCTCGGCCTGATCATGAACCGCCGCAACGCCTTCTTCCTCTTCGTGCTCTTCGCGGCCTACGTGGCCTTTCTCTGCTATGTCGAGCTTAACCGCCCGGCCGGAAGGGAAAGGCTTCCCGTGTCGCTGGTGCTCCCCGCGGCGACGGCCTGCTGCTGGTTCATCAGGTATCTCCGCTGGGCATACCTCCTTAAGGTCCTCGATTTCCATCAGCCGTTCTGGAAGGGGCTTGTCATCTACATCCTCGGCTTTGCCTACACCGCAACCCCGGGGAAGGCCGGGGAGCTCGTGAGGGTTGCGTATCTCAGGCGCTTTGACCGGAGGACCTCGAAGGTCTACTCGGCGTTCATCGCGGAGCGCTTCTGTGACTTCGTGGTGATGACGGCGCTCGGCGGCATACTTCTAATCGGGAGCCCGGTAGCGCTCCTCGCGGTCATCGTGTTCTTCGTCATCCTTGCATCTGTTCTCGCGCTCACCGGCATGTCCCGCCGCTTCCCGAAGCTCCTAGCGTGGCCTTTCAGGAAGCTCGGCCTGAACTCCCTGGTGAAGTTCATCTTCCGCGTGAGATCGGGGATCAGGTCACTGGTGAATCTCCTCAGCCTCCGGACCGTCGCCGTGATGCTCCTCTCGGGTCTCATCGGCTGGACCATCTACTCGCTCGGGGTCGTCTGGTACCTCCATTACATCGGCTTTGACCTCCCCTTCTACGCGTCGTTCAGCGTCTATCCGGCGGCGATGGTCTCAGGGGCGGTGTCAATGATTCCGGGAGGGCTCGGCGGCACGGAGGCGGTCTTCTGCCTGGTCCTCGGGAGCTTCTCCAAGGGCGGGCCGGTCCTTGAGGCTGCGTTCATGGTGAGGTGCCTCACCATGTGGTTCAGCGTCGCGGCAGGGCTCCTCTGCCAGGGAATCGTCTTCCTCCATGACGTGCGGGAGAACCGCAGGCAGAGGGCTTCTGGGCAGCCTTCAGGGGATTGAATTCATAACGAAGCCCTTCATGCGGGAGCTGCTGGCAGTCTGAAGATCTGACGCTGCATGGCACAGGCATCAGCTTCGCTGAAAAGACGGTGATTATGGCCGGCTGCAGGGCGCCGGCCTTATGGTTAAACGGCTCTCAGCACTGATCGAGGCTGAAGGTGTTGTCGGTTATGAGCGCGTCGCTGTTGTTGCGGTCGACGTAGACGTAGCGGATTTTCCAGTCTTTGTGCCATTCCTTATTGAACATCAGGCGGCAGGCAACCTTGCTGTTGCCCTCGGGCGTCCTGAACTTGATCCGATCGTAGAGCCCCTTGAGGTCAGCGTCCTTCGTGGAATAGACCCCGATCTCAAAGGTGAGCACGCCTCCGGTGAAGTCTGCCTTCTCGATGCTCGTCATGTCGTCTATCTTGAGGGGGACCATGCCGAGGATTTTCCTCACATAGGCGTTTGCGCCCTCATCGGGTGATTTTGACGCTGCCGGCACGTCCTCTGGCATCTCCTCCTCGGGGAAGGGCGGCCTGCCGTCAGTCACCTCGGTCTCGGAGAACTTGGCGCTGCGGTCAATCTGGTACTCAAGGTAGGGAATGCCGTAGTAGAGGCCGGTCGCAAGCGCTATCGCGATGACGACACCGGAGATGACAATCCGCGGCCGGAGGAACCTCGGGTAGTAGGCGCGCCTCCGCTCAGGCGGCGTGACCCCCTGTTTCTGTTCAGTACTGCTGTCCTGTTTATCCATCGCTACTTCTTCTGTATCTTCCTGCCTGATGACTTACTGCTTCCCTTGGACTGTTTCCTGCCGGAGGAGGCTTTGCCTGAAGCCTTCTTAGAGGAGGAGGCCTTCCCTGATCCTTTCTTTCCGGAGGAGGCCTTCCCTGATCCTTTCTTTCCGGACGCTGATGCCTTTCCGGAACCCTTCTTCGATGATGATGCCTTTCCGGAACCCTTCTTGGAGGAGGATGCCTTGCCTGATCCCTTCTTCTCGGATGAGGATGCCTTGCCTGACTTCCCGGCCTTCCCGGATGAGGAGGCTTTCCCGGCCTTTCCGGACTTCCCTGACTGGGTCTTGGCCGTCTGGCTGTCCTTGTTCAGGAACTGCTCGGCGTTGGACTCGTCGATGACCACGGCCCTCGAGAGCTGGCCCTTGTAGCCTGCAACATCGTTCGCGAACTCCTTGCTCGCATTCCAGTCGATGCTGACAGTCTCCCTGCTGCTGCCGCCCGGAAGGTCGACACGCATCGCGTCGACCGCGCGCCCGTTGATGCGGACCTCGTAGTGAAGGTGCGGCCCGGTGGATCCTCCGGTGTTGCCTGAAAGCGCGATGACCTGCCCCTGGCTTACCTTCTGCCCGGTGCGCACCAGGGCCTTCGAGAGGTGCATGTAGACGGTGCTGTAGCCGCCCGCGTGCTTGATGATGATGTAGTAGCCCGCGCCGCCTCTCTGGTAGCTGGTCTTGAGCACCGTGCCGTTCGCAGGGGCATATACCTTGGTCCCTATCGGGGCGGTGAAGTCAGTGCCGTAGTGCGGGCGGTAGATGCCGCGGATCGGGTGCCAGCGGTGCGGATTGAACGGGCTCGAGACCTTTTTGTTGTTCGGCATCGGGTAGCGCCACATGCCGCCGCCGGAGCTCTTCTTGCTTACCGTAGGCGAGACGCCGTTCTCGGGGTAGAACATGCCGTTCTTCGCGCGGTAGAGGGCGATGGTCTTTCCTCCGGTGGTGAAGGATACTGCCATGATCCTCGCGTTCTTGTCGCCGCTCGGGCGGTCGAAGAGCACGCGGAAGGAATCCCCCTTCCTGAGGTCGCGCCTGAAGTTGATCCTGCCCTTGTAAATCTTGATTATGCGGCTGATGTGCGGCGAGGTAAGGCCGGCCTTCTTGGCGTCCGTGATGAAAATGCCCCTGGTGATGGTGCCCATCAGGACCTTTGAGCTGCGCTTTGCCTCCTCGACCCGCTGCTGCTTCTCCATCTCGCGCTGGATCTTCTCGGCATTCTCGCGCTCCTTGCGCTCTTTCTCGGCCTTTTCCTTCTCGGACTTCTCCCTGGCGGCTTTTTCCTTTGCTTCCTTCTCGGCCTTCTCCTTCTCGGCCTTCTCGCGCTCGGCCTTTTCCCTGGCTTCCTTCTCGGCCTTCTCCTTCTCGGCCTTCTCGCGCTCAGCCTTCTCCTTGGCTGTTTCCTTCGCTTCCTTCTCAGCCTTCTCCTTCTCAGCCTTCTCCTTCTCAGCCTTCTCCTTCTCGGCCTTCTCCTTCTCAGCTTTCTCCTTCTCGGCCTTTTCCTTTGCTTCCTTTTCGGCCTTCTCCTTCTCGGCCTTTTCCTGCTCTTCCTTCGCTTTTGCGGCCTCCTCCTCTGCCTCGGCCTTCTCCTCGTCCTTCTCGTACTCCTTTATCTCCTCCTCGGTGAAGGAGCTGTCGGTGTCTGACTGGGCATAGGTCGCGGGATCGGTCTGCGGCTCCTTCACGAGGCGCTCAAGGTCGGCCTGCTGGTAGGTCCCGGCGGGATCGGTGTAGGAGATATATCTGTCATTCCTGCTGTCGTAGACGTAGATGACTTCGTTCTCGCTGCTGAACATCGAGATGGCGAGGGAGAGCAGATTGCCGTTCCTGTCGATGAGGAAGTGGAGCTTCTGCCCGATCTTGAGCCTGGTGAGGGTCTTGGTCTTATCGGTCTTGAGCAGCATGAAGAGCGTCTTCTGCGGCAGGTTCAGAGTATTGAAGATGGTTGAGAGGTTATCGTCCTCCTTCACCGTGTAGTCGAGCCAGTCGAGCTCGTTCTGATCCTCCTCCGCCTCAGTCTCCTGCTGCTCCTTGCCGCTGCCCTTTGAGAAGGCATCCTGGAAGATGTTCTCGATATCGTCGTCGGCGAACTCGCTGTCGATGAGATCCGGGGAGTCGTCCGGGATGTCCTCGTCCGTGCCGGAGTCATTCGCGGTCATCTCGAGGTAGCGCATCCTAGAGTTGTGGATCTTGTCGAAAATCTTGTCGTCATCGGCGTCAGCCGCGGTGGGGCTCACGTACTCTGAGTGGTAGTAGTCGGGATCCGGATCCGGGATAAGCGGGGCGAGGATTACGGTTGCGGCGGCGAAGCCGAGGAGGGCAAACAGCTGCGTCTTCGGGATAGGACTGTGCTCGAGTGACAGGACTGTTTGTACGAGCTTCAGTAATCTCATTGCTTATCACCGGTTCCGGGAACAAAAAAAGCAGATCCGCCCTGCCGCAGCGTCTTAAGCTTGGCTGACTCGCCTTCCTGCAGGGCAAAAAAAATCCGCGCCTTGCGGCGCGGATCTCATTTTACACGAAACAGGCCCATCACCGGCTCTTTTTTTTGTAAGAGCCGCCTGCCCCTGAGATTACTTGTTGAGGGCGTCCTTGAATGCCTTGCCTGCAACGAAGGAAGGAACGTTGGAAGCCTGGATCTCGATGGACTCGCCGGTTCTCGGGTTGCGGCCGGTGCGTGCGTTGCGGTGTGATACCTTGAAGGTGCCGAAACCGACCAGCTGAACCTGGTCACCCTTCTCGAGGGTCTCCTGGATTGCCGCAAGGGCGGCTTCAAGAACCTGCTTGGCATCAGACTTATTCTTGTTGGTCTTGTCGGCAATAGCGTCAATTAATTCGGTTTTGTTCATAGTATCCTTAAAAACCCTTTTTAACTGTTTGTTCCTGCGCTTTCTCGCGAAAGACGCATTACTCAAGTCCTTATCGCAGACGGATAAACCGCGGCGTGTCGGGACGTATTCTGTATTAAATCATAGAAAAAATAAACATGTTTAAAATTTATTTTTTCGAAATTTGCGCAAGCGCACCGTTTTCAGTCAAAAAATAACCAGTTTTCCGCTAAAAGACTGCCGGCCGCGCTGATCCGGTGCCTCACTTCTTCTGGCCGCTGTCCTCCGCGGCTCCGGAGCAGAGCAGCACCTCCTCGGTGATGTCGACGATGTCGAGCACTGCCGTGACGCTCCACATGGCGTTTTTGAGCGCCCTTGCCTTGTGCACCGCGTATTTTGCCACATAATTCAAATCTTTGGCAATATCGGCAAGATCAGGCCTTCCGGTCTTCGAGAGGAAGAGCTTGAGCGCCGAGAACGTGCCGCGGCTCTGGGACTCCCGGATGAACTTCAGCCTCTGCCCGGAGTCGGCGAAGTCCTCCTCCCTTACGGTGAGGTAGCGGATCTCGCCGCTCACGCCGATTCTCCCGATGTAGACGACGGTGCGCACGGTCTCCTGGCTGTCGCCGAGCTCCTTGAGCGGATCTTCTATGAGGGCCTTCATCATGCCGTCATGGAGGAGCGGGTAGAGGTTGAACCCTCTCTGGCCCTTCGGCGACATGTCGTGGAAGACTGCGCAGCCCTTCCTCGGGTACTCGCTGACGCCCGCGGCGCCGATGCTCCCCTTCACGCGCCCGAGGAACACCGGAAGTGAGAATATGTGGCGGACGAAGAGCGCGCGCATGGCGTTCGTCATGCTCTCGAGATCGCGCATCTCCTTCTGCGGCTTCAGGACGTCCGGGTTGCTGTCGATGAGGTCGGTGAAGAACTTCTTCCCCGGGTGGTTCCTCACCGAGCTGTCGGCCTCGAGGTTTATCACCGTGTGGCTCTCGTTCGCGTGGACCACGCGGTAGGGCATGTCCTTGAGGGAGATGGACTTCGTGAGCTCCTGCATCTCGGGGAGGCTGATTTTAAGGACATCGTCCTTCTCCACGTCAATCGGCTCGTCGGTCTGGATCTGGAGTCCGGAGGTCGAGACGTCGTTCGTCCAGCCGGCCTGCTCCTCGCTGTTCTCGCTAATCTCGACCGAAGTCTTGTGCGGGTAGCGGGGCTCCTTCCTCAGCTTCTTCCCGCCGAGCATGTAGAACTGCACCGGCTCGGCATCGCCGCCGTGACGGAAGATCGAGAGCATGATCTGATCCGACACCTCGGAGGTCTCCTCCGGGGTGAGCCCGCCGGAGCCCTCCTCGACCTCCGTGATCGCGCCGACGTAGCTTATGGCGGTGACCGAGTTCACGACGTACTCGCGGAAAAGAGGGTTGAAGTTCTCCGAGACGAATGACGCGACGCCGTCGCGCTTTACGTCGGCCTTCTCGATGTCAAGCCGGAACACGCGCCAGGAGGCGAGCTTCCGCCCGGTGCTGATGAAGAGGGAGCCGAGCCCGGTGCGCCGGAGCTCGATGCCGGTCGCCGAATAGAATACGACCCTGCCCTTTGACATGACCTTGAAGCAGTAGATGAAGTCATAGCGCTCGCCGTCGGCCTCCTCCATGAGGAGGCTCAGCCTGTTCTGCGGCAGGATCGAGGCTATGCGGTCCTGGTTGTTCTCGTCGCGCCAGTACTCGAGGATACCGGAGTTACCCTGGCTCTTGAGCACCGAGGTGATTTTCGGGGGCTCCCCCGTCATGAAGAACGGAAGGCAGGTGGTTTTCGGCGTGTAGTACTGCTCGTAGCACTTGGCGGAAAGGGTGCTCAGCAGGTGGTCGACATTCACCGTATAGCGGAGCTTGTTGTTGTCTATGAACCTGCTGATGAGAGACTCGAAGGAGGGGTTGTCCGCGTTCCGGAGCAGGGTGACGGAGAACTTGGAGCCCTGGCCCTGGGTGCGGAGCACATGGTACCTGATCCTCGTGAGCGCGGGCTGCTGCAGCCGGGAGACCTTGGCGCGCAGCTCGGTGAAGGTCACGAGCGCCTCGTCATTCTTCGAGAGCGGCTGGTCCTTCTGGAGGGAGACGCGGATGCCCGAGACCGAGAGGTCGTTGGTCTTTCCCTCAAGGGTCTGCCCGTTCACGTAGATTTTCACGGGAGTGATGTAGCGCATGCGCTCTTCCTGGCGCCTGGTGTAGCTCGCGAACACCACGGGCTCGGTCTCGAATGACTCCGGGGAGCCCTGCGCGGCTGCCGGGCGGTCAAGCGCGGCCTGCGCCTCGGCCCGCTCCTGCTCCATCCTCGCGCGGTGTGCCGCGGTGACCATCTCCCAGACGCCGAGGGTGTAGACGCCCTGGTAGAAGCTGATGGCGCTCTCGAGGACCTTCTCGTCCTCAGGGGCGAGGAAGTGCTTAACTCCCTGCACCTCGCGCAGCTCCGCGGCGCGGTCGTCCCTGAAGTCCATCGAGCGGATGCAGGGGGCGGTCCTCCGTCCGATCTCGAGCCGGATCAGGTAGCGGTCGCCCTTGTCCGCGCCGGCCTCGTCCATCGCCTGCTCAAGGATGTTCTTGAAGTCCGCGTCGCGGTACCTGCTGATTATCCCGTCCACGAAGGAATTTATCTGATCCTGCTCCAATGCCATATTGCGCCCGTCTTAATTACAGTCCCTGGGGACTTCTTTGCAACATCAATGCACTAATTATATGCATCATTTATGACAAGACAGGTGAACGCCGTCATTATTTGAGAAAATTTCCGCACCTGGAGGGTGAGGCACGGGATCCCGCCGCGCGGGAAAAGGAGGGACCTTTTCCTGATGAACCGTGCCGCATGGCGCACAGCCTGCCCTGTGTTCCTGTTAAAATAGCACCGCGAGGCGGAGTGCTTTTCCCTTTCCGCCAGATATGCCTCTTCATTTCTTTCCCTATCGGTGGTGCAATGGATTTTTCTGAACTGGATCTTGATGACCGTCTTCTCTCAGCGGTGGCTGACGCCGGCTGGAGGAAGCCTACCTCCGTACAGCAGAAGGTCATCCCCGAAGCGCTCCTCGGGCGCGACATCATGGCCGAGTCGCCGACCGGAACAGGCAAGACCGGCGCCTTTGTCATTCCCGCGCTGCAGCTGCTCATCGACAGCCCGGTGAGGAGGCGTCCCGGATCTCCTTCGGTCCTCGTCATCTCCCCGACCCGCGAGATAGCGCTGCAGACCGTTGCCGAGTTCTCGCGCCTCGGGAAGGATCTCGGGTTCAGCGCCTCGGCCGTAATCGGCGGCGAGGGCTACGACGGGCAGGAGGAGGCCCTTTCGGCGGGCGCCGAGATAATTGTGGCGACCCCGGGGAGGCTCCTCGAGTACCGGCGCATCGGCCTCTTTGACGGCAGGAACGTGAGGGTAATGGTGATTGACGAGGCGGACCGCATGCTCGACATGGGCTTCGGGCCGGATGTCCTCCAGATTGTCTCGTCGGTCCCCGAGCGCGCGCAGGTGATGCTTTTCTCCGCAACCCTTGAGGGAAGGGGAGTCGAGAAGTTCGCGGAGGAGTGCCTGAAGGATCCGCTCACGGTGAGGACCGAGGCCCCGAGGAGCGAGCACAGGAAGATCCCGCAGTACTACTGCTACTGCGACTCCCTTGAGCACAAGCGCTCGATACTCCTCAATCTCCTCGCCAGGGAGAATTACTCGAGGGTCCTCGTCTTCGTGAGGACCCGCGAGCGCCTCGAGGACCTCTCTAAGTTCCTCCAGAACAGGGGAGTCGAGCACGCGACGCTCCGCGGCGAGATGGAGCAGGAGAGGCGCGCGGAGTCGGTGAGCCGCTTCTCCGGAGGCGCGGTGAAGGTCATGCTCGCGACCGATGTCGCTGCGCGCGGCATCGATCTTCCGGACGTCACCCATGTCATCAACTACGATCTCCCCTGGGGAGCAGACGTCTACGTCCACCGCATCGGGCGCACCGGCCGCGCGGGTAAGAGCGGCACGGCGGTGAGCCTTGTTGAGGCGCATGATTTCGAGATGGTCGGGAAGATTGAGCGCTACACCGGGGAGACCGTGCGCCGCCGCGTCATCGAGGGGCTTGAGCCGAAGACCAGGGCGCCGGTATTCAGCGGCCGCGTGAAGGGCAAGAAGAGAAAGGACGCGAAGGAGGACGAGCGTCAGAAGGAAAAGAAGCAGCAGCTCAAAGCCCAGAAGAAGAAAAAGGACAAGAACATAAAGGACAAGGGGAAGCCGGACTTCGCGGCAAAGGCCGCCGCGAGAAGGGCAAAGGCCGCCAGGGACGCCCGGCCGGACGGGAAGGAGGCCGGAGCGCCGGCGGAGTAACGCATTCTGCGCCTCTGTGATGCCTGTCCCGGAATGCGCCGGGACTCACAAGCTTTTTCTGATAAAATAGACCCCGTGCCGGGAAGCGGGGCCTTCCTCTTCCCGTGGGCATGCGGCCCCCTTTTTGTTTTTAAAGTCCCCTCCGGGGGACAGCGTTTCGTTCGGAGCGGATCAGTTGATAAAGGAACAGACTCTCAGACTTCTCATCCTGACCACGGCGGCATGCCTGATCCTTGCAGGATGCGTCTCGACGGGAGGCTCCGATCCTGACACGCAGGGCGCGGCGTCATCCTCCGAGAGCATATCCGCAAGATCCGGCGACCGCAGGGGCGGCAGGGACAGGAGGGACGGCTTCAGCGTCTCCGGCACCGAGGACGCCAGGATCTGGGAGGCCCTCGTCGGCGACTTCGAGCTCGAGGGGGCCGACCGCCCGGAGGTCACCCGTGAGAAGAGCAAGCTCTCGAAGGCCGGGAAGTACTACTCAAAGGTCCTGAAGGACGCCGACCCCTACATCTACATTATCTACAACGAGTTCAAGAACCGGGAAATCCCCGCCGAGCTCGTCCTCATAGCACTGCAGGAGAGCCATTTCGACCCCTCCGCGGTCTCGAGATCAGGGCCCGCGGGGCTCTGGCAGTTCACCCCGACCACGGCGAGGGGCATGGGACTGCGCGTCGGGAAGGGCATAGACGAGAGGAAGGACCCCCTCAAGTCGACCCGCGCGGCCTGCGAGTACCTCCTCCGCCTCAACGACGAGGTGGGAGGCGACTGGCTCACCACCATCGCGGCCTACGGCATGGGCCCCTACAACATCAAGAAGCAGATCAAACGCCGCCAGGCCTCCGGCCTCCCGACGGACTTCTGGTCGCTCGACATACCTCCCTTCACGAGGAAGTATGTATCGAGGATCCTCGCCTTCGCCGATCTCCTCAGGAACCATGAGAGCAACAGCTATACGCTCCCCGACACCCCGTACCGCGAGTACGCGGTCTACGCTGACGTGGGGAGCGCGGACAGCCTCGAGGAAATCGCGAAGAAGGCTGACCTTTCCCTGAGCGAGCTGCGCAGGCTCAATATCAGCGTCTCCGAGAAGACCTCACTGAAGAAGTTCAATATCAGAAGGATCCTGGCGCCTGTGGACGACGTCGACCGGATAGAGAAGACATTCGGAGATTTCTGATCTTTTTCACGGGGATCATTTAAAAGCGTCCCCATATATTACCCATCAGTTTTTTGCGGCACCGCAGCCGGCGGGGAGAGCGCCCCGGGCGCGGAGTTTTGTTTAAGGTACGGATATGAATATTTTTGCGAAGATTTTCGGAAGCAGCAATGAGCGTACGATCAGGAAGCTGCGCAAGGTTGTTGCAAAGATCAACGCCCTTGAGCCCCAGTTCGAGCAGATGAAGGATGAGGAGCTCAGGGCGAAGACCGACGAGCTCAGGAAGCGCGTCGCGGACGGCGAGAAGCTTGAAGACCTGATTCCGGAAGCGTTCGCCAACGTCAGGGAGGCCTCGAAGCGCGTCCTCCACATGCGCCACTTCGACGTGCAGCTCATGGGCGGCATCGTGCTCAACTCCCGCCAGATCGCCGAGATGAAGACCGGTGAGGGAAAGTCCCTTACCGCGACCCTCCCCGCCTACCTCAATGCGCTGACCGGCAAGGGCGTCCACATCGTCACCGTCAACGACTACCTCGCAAGCCGTGATGCCGAGTGGTCAAAGCCCCTCTTCGAGTTCCTCGGCATGACCGTTTCCTGCAACACCAACGGGCTTGACGCCGAGAGCAAGCGCGCCGCCTACGCCTGCGACGTGCTCTACGGAACCAACAACGAGTTCGGCTTCGATTACCTCCGCGACAACCTCGCCTACTCCAAGGAGCAGCGCGTCCAGCGCCCGCTCTACTACGCTCTCGTGGATGAGGTTGACTCCGTGCTCATCGACGAGGCCCGCACCCCGCTCATCATCTCCGGCCCCTCGGAGGACAGCTCCGAGCTTTACCGCAAGGTCGACAAGATCATCCCGAACCTCAAGCAGCAGGACAAGGAGGACTCCGAGACCTACCACGGCGAGGGCGACTACACCATCGATCTCAAGACCAAGCAGACCTACCTCACCGAGCACGGTCAGATCTATGTCGAGAAGCTCCTGCAGGAGGCCGGCCTCCTCGGTGAGAACGACTCCCTGTTCGCGACGAACAACATGATGATCCTCCATCATGTCATGCAGGCGCTCCGCGCGCACGTCCTCTTCCACCGCGATGTTGACTACATCGTGCAGAACGGAGAGGTCGTCATCGTCGACGAGCAGACCGGACGCACCATGCCCGGCCGCCGCTGGTCCGAGGGACTCCACCAGGCGATCGAGGCAAAGGAGGGAGTCAAGATCAACGCAGAGAACCAGACCCTCGCCTCCATCACCTTCCAGAACTACTTCCGCCTCTACGAGAAGCTCGCCGGCATGACCGGAACCGCCGATACCGAGGCATACGAGTTCCAGCAGATCTACGGGCTCAACACCGTGGTCATCCCGACCAACAAGCCGATGATCCGAATCGACTATCCTGATGCCATCTACCTTGATGACGAGGACAAGTACGAGGCTGTCGTAAAGGATGTTGTCCAGGAGGTCGGGAAGGGCAGGCCGGTCCTCATCGGCACCGTCTCCGTCGAGAACTCCGAGAAGCTCTCCCGCTTCCTTGACGCGAAGGGCATCAAGCACGAGGTCCTCAACGCGAAGAACCACGCGCGCGAGGCCGAGATCATCGCCCAGGCCGGCGCTCCGAAGTCGGTCACCATCGCCACCAACATGGCAGGCCGCGGAACCGATATCGTCCTCGGCGGCAACTGGCAGCAGCAGGTCAAGCACCTCGAGAACCCGACCGAGGAGCAGATTGCAGAGATCAAGAAGGAATGGCAGAAGCGCCACGACGAGGTTGTGAAGGCCGGCGGCCTCCACATCATCGGCACCGAGCGCCATGAGTCGCGCCGTATCGACAACCAGCTCCGCGGACGCTCGGGACGCCAGGGAGATCCGGGCTCATCCCGCTTCTACATCTCCTTCGATGACAGCCTGATGAAGCGCTTCATCGACACCGAGAAGATGAAGAGGATCTTCAAGAGGATCGGCATGCAGAAGGGCGACGTGATCGAGAACCGCATGGTCACCCGCTCCATCGAGAACGCGCAGCGCAAGGTCGAGGCCAGGAACTTCGACATCAGAAAGAACCTCATCGAGTTCGATGACGTCGCTAACGCGCAGCGCAAGGTCATCTACCAGCAGAGGAACAGCCTCCTTGACGGCGATGACGAGTCGCAGGTCATCCACGACATCATGTACGATGTAATCAATGACTACGTCAGCCAGTTCATCCCTCCCCAGTCCCTCGAGGAGACCTGGAAGCTTCCTGAGCTCGAGGAGGGCCTCAGGAGGAACTTCAGCCTCGACGCGCCGGTCCGCGAGTGGCTTAAGGCCGACGACAAGATGTTCGAGGAGACTCTCCGCGAGAAGATTGTCGACCTCGCGCGCGCGAACTTCAAGCAGAAGTGCGACCTTATCGGAAAGGAGTCAACCATCGCCCTGCAGAAGACCGTCATGCTGCAGTGCCTTGACCAGCTCTGGAAGGAGCACCTTGCCGGCATGGACTACCTCCGTCAGGGCATCAACCTCCGCGGCTACGCGCAGAGGAACCCGAAGTTCGAGTACAAGCAGGAGTCCTTCCGCATGTTCGAGAACATGCTGAACCTCTACAAGCAGCGCGTCGTCCAGATCTTCTGCAACATCCAGATCCGGAGCCCTGAGGAAGTGCAGCAGGCCGAGGAGGAGAGGCAGAGAAACGCGCAGGCCCTCGAGAGAAAGCAGCAGGAGAATGCCGCAGGCGAGGGAGCTCCCGCGCCTGATGACGCCGAGGGCGAGCCTCAGGGTAGCGCTGAGCCGCAGCAGAAGCAGAGCGTTACTGTAAGGCGCGCGTATCCGAAGGTCGGGAGAAATGATCCCTGCCCGTGCGGAAGCGGCAAGAAGTACAAGGACTGCCACGGACGCCTGCACTGAT
>Ga0256869_1000812_pt1 | contig 14123 bp, 11 predicted proteins | sample RumenRJG_05RNA_FD_186096 | JGI IMG/M metagenome (GOLD analysis project Ga0256869, IMG submission 186096) | Metatranscriptome of bovine rumen microbial communities from Lethbridge, Alberta, Canada - Rumen RJG_05 (Metagenome Metatranscriptome) | ecosystem: Host-associated > Mammals > Digestive... | reverse complement strand
GTGCATTTTTACTGAAATTTGTTACTGTTACTGTTTAACTGAAAACTTGACAATGATAATGGTATAATGACTACAATTCCCCTTCATTGTATGATAATATTGGTATGCACTTAAATATCAAACGAAAGCTTGAGGCTATTAATATGCAAATAAACAAACATGGTTCTTTCTATATTAGAAATGGGTGGCCAACCAAAATTATCGGTGCAATAACTACTGATGAACATATTTATTCTCCCAACAATGAACTTAAAGCAGTTGATACAATAGGTGTTGGCCGTGTAATGATTAAAGCTATGAGATACTGGGCAACAGTGCTTGGAATCGCAAAAGAATCGAAAGATCAATTTGGCATAGTTCACAAGCTAACTGATATTGGTGAAATTATTATGCAAAACGATCTTTATTGCACGGATAACAGCACACTATGGCTACTACACCGTAATTTAGCGATTAACAAAGAGGAAGCTACAGCGTGGAACTGGGCTTTCAACGAGTTTAATGAACAACAATTTGATAAGAACTCCTTTGTTGAGGCTTTTTATTCATATATTCAGCGTGAAGGTGCTTCATACGCACATAAAGCAATCGAAAAAGAATTTGATTGTTTTAAAAACACATATGTTAGCGATCAAGCTTTTTCCTTAAATAAAATTATAGAAGAAGATACTATACCTTTTTTTGCTCCATTAAAGCTTATTGAATACAAAGGACATGGCATCTTTGAAAAAAGAAGAATACCTTCAAAGGAAATACCAGAAGATATTTTTGCCATATGTATTTTTCTTGATAATGCTGAGCATTTGAAAACTAATACTCAAATAAGCATTGATAAACTATTGGAAGAAAAAGGTCAAATTGGAAAATACATGAATCTTAATTATTCAACAATGTTGGAATTACTTCAAAAAATCGAAAACGAAAAATATATTAAATTAATAAACAATTTTGGCAATAGATACATCGAAGTTCTTGACAATAATGTTCAAGAGCTCCTTGCAAATCATTATCTTTAATTAGGTGGTAAATCAGTATGTCATACAAAGACTTGATAATTCAAGAAGGCGAATACACATATTCCGCAAATATACAGTTTGATATAGAAAGTGATTCCAAACTTCTTAAATATATTCCGAACGAGACAACAGTTGCTCTGTTCAAGGAAATATTTACGGATATGATTAGATTAAACTCCAACAATCATTCTCGAATTTTTTATGGTTCATATGGTACAGGAAAATCGCATTTCTTAACAGTTTTGAGTCAGATTCTTGGTAAATCATTTACCGAGGGAGTAGCATATACTTCATTTTTAAACAGAATTAAAGAGTATAATGTTGAGCTGAGCGAGGATATACGTAATTATATATCCGACACAAACAAAAAACCTTTTTTAGTTGTTCCAATTGTATTCGATTTTGATGATTTCGATAGATGCATTTATTTTTCTTTAAAGAAGAAAATTGAGAGTATTGGAGTAAAAATTAAATATAAAACTTTCTATAGCCAAGCTGCAACATTACTATCTCAATGGAAGGAAAATGATGAATCTAATAAGAGACTCAATGAAATTGCTAAGAGTAAGCGAATTGATATAAAGAAATTAGAGAATCAACTAGACATGCTTGATTCTAAAGCGGAAAAAAACTTTAATAAGATGTTTGAGGCTATGACTTTTGGCGTTAAATATGTTTACGAAGCGTCAAATATGGCTGAGATTCTCAATCAGACAAATGAAATTATATCCGAATCCTATAGTGGAATTGTCTTTATTTTCGATGAGTTTGGACGTTACATTGAAGATAATTTAAAAACTATTAAAGTTAAAGCTGTCCAAGATTTTGCAGAGTATTGTGACCATTGTGATGGTAATAATCACATTATATTGGTTTCTCATAAAGAAATAAGTCAATATACAGAACATTACGGAAAGAAAATAGCTGCAGAATGGAAAAAAGTCGAAGGAAGATATAAGGCTTCATCGATAAACAGCAAAAAAGATCAGTGCCTTTCAATAATAAAGAGTGTTCTTATCAAAAACGAACCTGCATGGAATACGTTTGCACATAGATACCAAGAAGATTTGGAAAAACTATATTCATCTGCAATTAACTTCAAAGGTTTTGTAACGGGAAATGATAAGGAAAATCCCTTTGAAGCTGCTTTCCCACTTCATCCAATAACTTTGTTCGCTTTAGATAGATTATCCAAGAAGGTTGCCCAAAACGAACGTACATTCTTTACATATCTGGCAAGCAATGATGTGAATAGTTTATATCGTTTTTTGATTAAACATGAACTTGATGAATTTCATTATGTAGGAATAAACGATATCTTTGACTATTTTGAAGATAATATCAAATCTATTCAGAGCGATGATTCCTATGATTGGTATAAGAAATATGAATCAGCATTATCAAAAGGTAAATTTGATGAATATGCTGATGCTATTAAAGTAAAAATTCTAAAAGTCATAACAACTATCGGAATAATTAACGATACTAGTATTTTAAATTCAAATAGAGAAACTCTGCTAAATACAATTGATGAAGATAATACTGCTATAGAATTTGCTTTATCAAACCTTTGTGACGATAAGATTATTAAATATTCAGGAATATATGACAGATATGATTTCTTTGATGCAAGTATATTTGACGTTGAAGGAATGATATTAGAGGAGAGCTTGCATATATCTTTTGATTCAGCAGTTACCACCTTAAACGAAAGTTTTATTAAGTTTGTATTGTACCCTCATAAATATAATCATGCTTATAAAATGAAAAGGGTATTTGTCCCGATGTTTGTATCTGCTGATTCGCTTCCTAAGAATTCATTTACTACAAAATCCATAAAATACTATGATGGATTATTATTGATGGTTCTTGGATCATCAGATACTGCAATTGAAGATGTCAAACAAGTATCTTACAAACACAATAGATGTATTTTTTGGGTGAATCAAAACGCCGATTCCTTAATTGGCGTTGTAAAAAAATTCATTTCAGCAAAATACCTGGAAACACAAAAAGAAAAATACAGGTCAAAAGATCCTGCATTTGAGAAGGAGCTATTTTACCATATTCAAGAATTGACACAAACAATAGATAATCAGATAAACGAGTGGATAAGCTTTGAAAACACAGAGTGCTACTTGGTATCTAACGGTAAATACCATGATATCGATAGATTTAATCAAGTGAGTAATCTTGCAAGTTCTTTGATGTTCGATGCTTTTCCTAATGCCATTATTGTCAATAATGAACTTATCAATAAAAACACCGTCTCTGGAACGATTGTAGCGGCTAAGAAAAATGCTATTCGTGCAATGCTTTCGGAAAAAAACAGCGATAACTATTATGGTTTACAATACCTTTCACCGGAATATATTGCTGTAAGATCAGTTCTGCATAAAAATGGATTTATAGATTTCAATGATAATATAGTTCAAAATTCTATTAATGACGGCTTTATGCCTCAAGTTGAAATCTCTAAGGTTATCAAGAACTATCTTAAACGCGCTAAGAAGGATAACGTATGTTTTAATGATATTTACATACAATTAAAGAATCCGCCGTTCGGTATAAGGGATGGTTGTCTTTCATTAATATTTGCATGTGTATTATTAAAATACAAAAAGTCCCTTGTTATCATGACGCACGGAAAAGAACTCGAATTATCAGCAGAATTATTTGAAGAAATTGTAAAAAAGCCTCTTGATTACACTTTTTCAATAGCGACATGGACTAAAGAGGAAACAGAATTCATAGATTCTCTTGAAGAATTGTTTATTGATACAATAGATAAGAATGCTTTAAATACTAACAGGTTAAAAGCTATATACGACGGAATGATGGCACATTATAAAAGCATTCCTAAATTTTCTAGAACCACAACCCGTTATATATCTGATAAAACTACAGTTTATCGGAAAGCACTTGAAAAGACCTACTCCAGTTACAAGGATTTTCTATTGGTTTCACTTAAGAATTTTACTGGAGATTATAGTTCTTGTTTTGAAATCATTAAAAGCAGCAAAAATGATTTGGATAATGCCATAAGTGTTTTATACAAGAATATTAAAAACTCATTCTGTAATACGTTTTACATTGATTCAAACAGTACAGTATATGAGATTATTACCACTCTCTATAAATCTGATTGGGTTAACAAAAGAATAAAATCCTTTGATTACTACACTAACGTATTTTTAGATTTTGCTGAAAAAGTAGAAAACATATCAGATAACGAATTGCTGTCTGTTCTTGGAAAAATATTAACTGGTATCGAAATCAGCTATTGGAACGATTCACACATGGACGAATTTATTGAAAGGATAAAAGATATAAAATCAAAACTCGATTCATTTGTGAACACAGAAAGTTTAGGTGCTTCAGAAACTAAGATGACTCTTACAACGGCGAAAGGCGAAGATAAAATTGTTATATTCGACAACGACGAGTTGTCTGACCTTAGTATAACGATAAAGAACAAGGTCAATCAAACCTTTAATAATTTTGGCTTGTCAGTAACATACGAAGACAAAGTGAAAATATTACTTTCGCTTTTGAATGATTTGATGGAAGGAAAATAATATACTATGGCAAAAACGGTTTATTGGTGTCCAAACTGTCAAGTACCGATTATTGAAAACGAAATATGTCCAGTATGCAGTACCAAATGCAAACCAATTTCTTTAAATGGAATATGTAATCCTGTGTTTTTTCAGGAAAAAAGATTGCTTTCTTGTATTTTGGGCAAAAATGTAAACCGATCAGAAATTTGGTATTTAGGTAGTAGTTATTATTTAATAGATGGAAAAAGAATACGACTAAAATATATAGATTTTAGCAAGCAAAAAAAGCACTTTGAATTTGCAGGCGAACTTCGAAATGAGATATCCAATGATATTTCTATACCCAGAATTGACTTATATCTTAAAGCTAATGAACGCTATATCAAAGAATTGATATTTGAAGCTGAAGAATATGTTGTAACTCTAGTTGAAGAGTTAAAGAAAACGTCAGCGACAAATTATATACCCACAGTATCTTTCTCTGGAGGAAAAGACTCTACAGTAGTAAGTAGAGTTGTAAGAGATGCGCTTCAAAATGAATCTATTATTCATTATTTTGGCGATACAACTTTAGAGTTTCCTGCAACGTATGATTATGTTATAGAAACATTCCGTAACGAAAATCCGTTTACGCCTATGATACCAAGCGAAACAGAAAATGATTTCTTTAAGCTTTGTAAAGTTTTTGGACCTCCGAGTAAGTTTGAACGATGGTGCTGTACGATATTTAAAACTAGTAATCTTAATACAGAGTACCAAACACTTAATGGAAACAGCTTAACATTTCTTGGGATAAGGCATAGTGAATCAAAAGAACGACAGAAATATGAGCGTACACAAAACCATTCAAAAATAAGTTCTCAGATAAACGCAATGCCTATAATTGAGTGGGCTGATTGCGATGTCTGGTTATATATGATGTATAAAAAGCTTAAATTTAATGAAGCATACATATGGGGTTACAAACGTGTTGGTTGTTGGTGCTGCCCTAATAATTCAGAATGGTCTATGATGTTGACAGATATTTATTATCCTGAGTTATCATCGAAGTGGAAAGCGACACTTATTGATTTTGCTACCAAGACAAATAAAGACGATATTAATGATTATGTAGAAAACGGACGCTGGAAAACACGTAAAGGTGCAAGCGGCTTGCAAACTAGAAATGTTACCATTACTGATACCGCTTGTAATCTTTCTGATCGTGCCAGAAATATTATTATAAAAAAGAAAATTAATAAAGATGTTTTAGAATTCTTAAAGCCGTTTGGTTCTCTTGAAATATTTGAAAAGGAAGACGCATCATATATTACTGTCACAGAAAAAGCCGTCTATGATGAAAGAGGAAATACGATATATCCATCTAAAAAGATATGTGACATTATAATTACATGGGGAACCCCTGTTCTAAAAGTACTTCCGGTCAAAGGAATAGATCCCTTGTTGATGGTAAATAGATTGAAATGTCAATTGAGAAAATACCAATACTGTATACGATGTACAGCCTGTGATTCGATATGCCCATATGGAGCAATAAATACCATAGGAGACGAAAGATATATAATAGATGAAACTAAGTGTAAACAAAATCTTTCTGAGTGTTCAAAATGTATCGCAAAGTTCTATAATGGCTGTATTACTTGTCAGGTTTTAGCTGGCAAAAAAGATGTGATTAATGACAACAAAGATGAATAAAGAAGGTGGGCCTTATTATTTACTTTGACAATGCAGCAACTTCAAGAATTAAGCCTGATGTGGTTGTTGAAGCATACACGGATTATCTAAGCAAAATTGGTGTGAGTCCAGGAAGAGGTAGCTATTCATTAGCTATTCAAGCTTCAAGAATGTTATACCAAAGCAGAAAAACAATAGCTAATTTCTTTGGTTTAAATAATACTAATGTTATTTTTACCAAGAATTCAACTGAAGCAATGAATTTGTTCTTTTTAGGGTTTCTAAAGGCTGGGGATCATGTTCTTATAAGCCCTTTTGAACACAATTCTGTCCTTAGACCTATAAACACCTTAAAACGAAAAGGTGTCATAGATTATACTATTCTTCCTGAAGCAGCGATAAAAAATCCTGATGAACTTCAAGAATATATTACTCCAGCAGTAAAGTTAATAGCGATAACTTTAGCCAGCAATTTAACTGGAGAAATAATATATAATAAGAGAATAGGCGAACTATGCCATAAAAACAATATAAGAGTATTTGTTGATGCGTCGCAAGGTGGCGGTAAAGGTATAGTTAATATGTTAGATGATAACATTGATTACTTAGCTTTCACAGGTCATAAAGACTTATTAGGTCTTCCAGGAGTTGGTGGGTTATGCTCTGTAGAGAAAATAGCTTTCTCTCCCCTTATTCAAGGTGGAACCGGTGTGCACGGTGAAAAATATTCAAATCCTGAGATTTATCCTGATGCTTATGAATCAGGAACTTTAAATATGCCAGCTATATGGGCTTTAAAAACAGCTGTTGATTATATAAGCAGGAATATGCATGACATAGTAAGTAAAGAGCGAGAACTAACTGATTACTTGGTTAAAGGTCTGCTTTCAAACGATAAAGTTATACTTTATAAGCCAGATGCGTATAGAGTGCCTACTCTATGTTTTAATATTAAAGAACATGATTCCAGTGAGATCGTTTCGATTTTAGATAAAAACAACATCTGCGTAAGAGGCGGCATACACTGTGCGATTCTTGCACATGAGAATCTTGGAACAGTAAAAACAGGTGCGGTTCGTGTCAGCTTAAATTATACAAACACCTTTGAGGAAATAAACTATTTCCTTTCAGTTATAAGGGGAATATAACAATGAATCTTGTATTTTACAGTACAACAGATGTTTTTGCAGCAGAAGAGATACTGCAAAGTAATAACATAAAGACTGAAATCCAACCAACCCCAGTACAAGATAAAGCTTACTGTGGAGTATGTATTTTCATTTCCGAAAATGATATTGTAACTTCAAGGAGCCTATTATCAGAATTTGAATATAAGGAACTATAAATATAAGGTGGTGAAACAATGAGCTTTGAACACATAGATATCCTACGTAGTTATAAAACAAATAAAAATGATGTAGTTAAAGAATTCTATTTACCTGTATTAAAACAATCTATTTTATATAAACGAGCAGTTGGTTTTTTCTCTTCAACAGCATTAATTGAATTATCGACAGGTATTTCTGGTCTTGTAAAAAACGGAGGAAAAATAAAATTTATTGTATCCCCGTTACTATCAAAAGAAGACATAGAAGCTATCAGTAAAGGATATGAATCTAAAGCAATTGTTACAGATGCACTTTTAAGAGAACTTCACGAACCGTTAAATAAATCTGATGAAGAGCGTTTAGGTTGGCTTTCTAAACTAATCGCTACAGGGGTATTAGAAATAAAAGTTGCTTTTACTCCTCCGCAAAAATCTACTGGAATGTATCATGAAAAAATTGGAGTTATCTATGATACAGAAGGAAACAAGATAGCATTTACTGGATCGATGAATGAAACGATAAATGCATTTCATAACAATTTTGAATCTATAGTAGTATTCAATTCATTAAACGAAATGGATTATCAAAGGGTTATAGATTTAGAAGAAGACTTTGATTCATTATGGGCTGGCCGTGAAGACAATATTACTGTGATAGAATTTCCTAATGTCATTAAGGAACGTCTTGTACCTTATGAAAAATCGTTTAATGACAATAGTATTTCTAATATTGAAAAAGAAGATTTATGCGAATTATCACCAATACAAAAAGGAATTCCTACCATACCTCGCGGGGTTTCATTACATGAATATCAACTTGATGCTATAAACGAATGGAGTAATAATAATTACTGTGGAATATTTGATATGGCTACTGGTACTGGAAAAACATATACCGGCTTAGGAGCTGCTGTAAAGCTATTTAACACAAATAAAAGGCTGGCTATTATTATTGTTGCTCCATATCAGCATTTGGTTGATCAATGGGTTGAAGATATAGTTAAGTTTAATATGCTTCCAACCATAGGATATTCCGCATCACCTCAGAAAAATTGGAAAAGAAGACTTGAAGATGATGTCTATGACTTTAAACTCGGAGTAATTGATACGTTTTGTTTTGTAACGACAAACGCGACTTTTTCTTCTGATTTCGTTCAAAAAACATTAAATACTATAGGCGATGACACATTGCTTATAGTTGATGAAGCTCATAATTTTGGAAGTGAAAAATTAGGAAGATGTTTAAATCCTAAATTTCAATATAGATTAGCATTGTCAGCAACGCTCGAACGGCATGGGGATCCGGAAGGTACACAAGTTCTCAAAGATTACTTTGGAAGGAAGTGTATTGAATACGATCTCGATAGAGCAATTCGGGAGGGAAAACTGACTCCCTACTATTATTATCCTGTGTTGGTTTACCTTGAAGAGGATGAACTTGAAAAATATAAGGATTTATCCTATAAAATCTCGAAAGAGTGCCATTCAGATAAAAATGGCAATTTAAAAATTACCGAACAAGGTAAAAAGCTACTGTTAGCTCGTTCAAGAATTGTTGCAGGAGCAAGGCAAAAGATAAATGTTTTAAAAGAAAAAATACTCCCATATGTTGATGATACCCATATGTTAGTATATTGTGGTGCAACGAGGGTTGCAAATTATGATTCTGACACATTTGATAGAGATGAAGAAGGCGAACGTCAGATCGTATTAGTCTCTAAGCTTCTTGGCAATGAGCTAAATATGAAAGTAACTCACTTTACATCAAGTGAATCAGCAGCAGAACGCGAGCAAATAAAGCAACAATTTGCTGACGCTGAACCTTTTCAAGCTATTGTAGCAATAAAATGCTTAGATGAAGGTGTTAATATCCCAAGCATAAAAACAGCGTTTATACTTGCAAGTACAACAAATCCTAAAGAGTATATTCAAAGACGCGGTAGAGTATTACGCCTTGCACCTAACAAACCTTATGCAGTAATCTACGATTTTGTCACTTTAATCAAACCTTTAGAAAATGTTGATCAATTTGAAAGTGATTATAATTGTGGTCGTTCTTTAGCTATTAGAGAATTAAGTAGAGTATTAGAATTTGGAAGAATAGCTCTTAATTCACGCGATGCAGATAAGCTTATCACTGAAATTGAAGAAACTTATGATTTAGACAGTAGTGCTGTCGAGGAGGATACAGATGAATACGAATTCAGAACTTGATGAGAAAAAACTGAAGGCTATAAAATTAAAAATCCTACAGATGGAGACAGAAAACATCGTAAAAAAAGAATCCAATCCTGCTATGGAAGAAAAAATCAGAAAAATGATTATTAAAGAGGTGGAAAAACGATGATTATCAAAAAACTGGAAATGTTTAATTTCAGACAGTATATTGGTTGTCAACAGGTTGAATTTTCAACTGATCCTCATAAAAATGTTACTGTTTTAATAGGTGTTAATACTTCGGGAAAAACTACCATTGTTCGTGCTTTTGAATGGTGTTTATATGGTAAAAACGCATTTGATGATAAAATACTACTCAACAGCGATGTTCGTTCCAACATGAATGTTGGCGATATACAACAAGTATGGGTATCTGTAACCTTTATTCATGATGGAAAAACGTATACCATAAAACGTCTTTATCAATATACTTGTTCAGAAAGAAAAGAAAACAATGGAGAAGTTTTAGTATTACTATCAAAAAAACCTGAAGAAAAATTAACTCTTGAATACTTACAGAATGATGGTCAGACCAAAACTCCAATAGATTATAGCAATATTAAAGAGTCTATGGACAGAGTCTTACCAAGTGATTTATCAGACTATTTTTTCTTTGGTGGCGAACGAATTTCCAATATAGCTAATAGAACTGATTTAACAAGTGCTGTTCGTGGACTTATGAGATTGGATGTCCTCGAAAATGCGAGAGATCACCTATCAAAGGTACTTAAAGGATTTCAAAATAAAATTGATACAAGTGGTGATGAAAACGCTCAGAAGGCTCATGATGCTCTTGAAACTGCCAAAGAAAAACTAAAAATACACCTGAACGAAAAGAATAATGCTGATGAACAAATGCAGTATTGGAGTGATAAAGAACGAGGATATAATGCAGAACTTGCAAAAAGTAATATTGATCAAGTTAGAATTGCTAAAGCAACTCGAGATCGAATTGAAAGAACTATTGAATCTGAAAAGAAAAAGCTTTCCAATGCTATTCAAGCAATGGTTGACGCTTTTAATACTCGCCCATTCGCTTTCTTTGGTATGCCTGCATTAAAAGAATCATTAGATATTTTAGAAAACGAAAAAGATTCTACTGAAATCGTTCCAAATATGGATCAAGACTCGATTGACTTTTTGATTCATAGAGGAACATGTATTTGTGGAACACATCTATCTGAAGGAAGTATTCCTTATGAAAAAGTGATGCTGGAAAGGAAAAAGCTTCCTCCGGAAAATTTAGGTAATGTTGCAAGGAACTATAAGAATAAGGTTGAAGGTTATTTAGCCGGAAATGAAATGTACGTTAAAACTCTTGAAGACAGGTACAAACAAATCAGAGAGATTCGTAGAACACTGGGGCAGCTTAAAGATGAATATGATATGCAGGCAGATTTAATCATAGATGATACTGATGCTAAACAGATAGAAAATAAACGTAAAGAGGCGCATTCTAAGTTTTTAGAGGCAAAGTCTGATTTTGAAGCTGCTACAAGAAATGTTGGAAGTTGTAATGAGACAATAAAAAATTGCGAAGATGCTATAGCTAAATATGCAAGCAGTAGTAAGAAAAACGAGAAAGTATTCCAATTAATTGCTTATTCGCAAGCGGTTTATAATTGGCTTAATGATACTTATATTCAAAAGGAAACAACAGTTAGGAGAGAACTACAAAAACGAGTAAACAACAATTTTTCTCGAATGTACCATGGCGAAAGATCAATAATAATCGATGAAAAGTATAGGGTGAGTTATAGCGATATAAAAACCGAGGAATCTGACGGCTTAAAAGCTGTTAAGAGTTTTGCGTTTATTTCCAGCTTAGTGTCTATGGCTAAAGATAAAATACTCGATGAAAAAGATATTCATCTTGGACAAGAATACCCAATCGTAATGGATGCACCTTTCTCTAATGTTGATGAAATACATATTAACAATATATGTGAGATTCTGCCAGTTACAGCAAATCAAGTAATTATGGCTGTAATGAAAAAAGATTGGGACTATGCCTCTTCTAATTTAAGTAAATTTGTTGGTATGAGTTATCAAATATTAAAAGATACTGATGCTGATGGTAACGAAATTGATACAAGCACACATATCTCGCCGTCGGAGGTGTAACTATGTTTGATAAAGATTTTAAGATTACAGGTAAACACGCAAACTACTGGAAGGATTTATGCTTTTTAGCCGGAAATGTTCCTGATAGAGAAGAACATAATAACTTTAAGATTTTTAATGCATATATAGATGCGTATATTCTTTGTCCCCTTATAGGGTATCAGTATAATCGTAAAGGAACAATTGATAATTCTGTTTCCGGTAATGCAGGTATGCTTTCAGAGGTTATTATCAAGAATAGCTCTATATTAAAATTTGTTTATCAAATCATAATGCTTGTAGATAAAGACTCTGAACCCGATCAAGAGAAGCGAGTATTTCGTGCTTTTAATCTGTCTGAGGAAAATCCTGAAAATCAAAAACTGATTGAAAAAAATATGGCAATATTCAATTCGTATTTTTTAGGCGGACTTGAAATTCTACATGAGGAGTTTGTTGACGAATGCATAGAAGATGATGATTATCTAAGAAAAATGTATGAGTTTTCAAAAAGCTTCTATGATTCTCAGGATGGTGAAGCACTTGAACAGGCAATAAACATGATACTCAGCAAGTAGGTGAGGTAACTTGATTTACGAGGAATCTATTTTTGCAGAAGCATATTATAATTTACTGTTAAATTATAATTATAAAACAATATTGGATTTCCTTCATTCAAGTTTTTTATTACCTCATAGTTCTTCTCTTACCTCTGAACCCTTTAGCAAAATGGTTTATACTCATGGTGAATTAAACGAGGTATATACCAAATTTGAAAGAGAATTCATTGATAGCTTTCCAGAGAATGTGTATACATATGAACATATTCGTTTCGTTGAAAATGAAGAGAACATTTTATGCCGAAGCATTGTTGCATTTTTGAATGATCAGAATAATGAATTGTTTGATTCGATAGCGTTCATGAAAATTTTTAATAAAGCTTTCGATGGGTTTAATTCATTTCTTTTTGTTAACAAGAATGGAATGCGTATTGGCTGCACATTGCTTAATTCTAAACATGATTGTATTATTTCTCCGATTATGACATTGACGTTGGATACAGACTTTCTATACAATGTTTTCCTGTACAAAGAAGAAACTAACAATTTCAAAGAGTATTATTATAATTACCTACAATTGATTGATTCTTTGAGTCAAATTTATCATTATAATTTTGATGATAAGGCTATTATACAATCCTCATTTGATTATGATAATAATCTGTTTGAAGATATTCGACACTTTAATGTTTATTCTTATATACAGAAGCTATCAAATGAAACTGAGCCAGATGACGATTCTATTGTTTATACTGCTTATTATAATCACATAAAAATGATGGAGGAATGTTTTGAGGATTTAGCTGATATAAAAACAAACAGAATTAATCCTTTAGAAATGTTGTTTGAAGCGGAAGAAAACATCGAAGATTTGTCTAGTGATCAAGAAGTGACAGAAGAACATGGATATCAATACTCTTTCTTTGAAAATAATGATGATATATCGTTAGACTTATTAGATGATCCTATTCAACTTATAAAAAAACTAAAGGAAGAAAAAGGATTGCTTTAAATATAGAGGGGATGAACATATGAGTAATAAGGAACTAAGTATCCATGACTTTGCAGAAGATGATTTTAATGATCCTATAGCATTATTGGATGCAATAAAAAGACGGAATATTCAAGTTGACACTGTAGATACAATGGAAAACAAATCACCAAAAATGCTGCTGTCTGATATAGAAAGAGAATATGGTGTTTCCGTTGATGAACTAATAAACGCAATAAGACTTGGTAAACTCAATCCTATATCTATAATCCCAGTATTTGAAAAATCAGATGTTGTTGATTTTATCAAGTCTAATTCTTTGAATAGCATTTTATATGATTCCTTTATGGAAGAATTGCAAAAAATGTCTATGAACTATTCGTATAAACCCATTTTGATACTTGCATTATTGCAAACTAATGATAATAATAGTGGAGTTAAAATAGATACTATTATTGATTATTATTTCGATTATTATCATTCTCGTAACAATAAAACATTAATTATTGAAAAAGCTACAAGTTCATTTGTAAAACATCCAGATAATCGTAATATTGAATATAGCGCTCTGGTTGAACACCCTTGGCCGGCGAAGTTGAACAGTGCCGTCGGTTAAAATGAACACTTTCGTCGCAGCAGTTGTACATTGACACCGTCAAACTTGTATGATACAAT
>Ga0256869_1000809_pt1 | contig 14153 bp, 11 predicted proteins | sample RumenRJG_05RNA_FD_186096 | JGI IMG/M metagenome (GOLD analysis project Ga0256869, IMG submission 186096) | Metatranscriptome of bovine rumen microbial communities from Lethbridge, Alberta, Canada - Rumen RJG_05 (Metagenome Metatranscriptome) | ecosystem: Host-associated > Mammals > Digestive... | reverse complement strand
GCATGACCCGGCTGTCCACCCGGATTCTTTCCGGACGGCTTCCGAAGTGAGCTTGTGTGCTGGATTATTTGCTTTGCAATGGACTGTTTTGTGGGAGGAATGCTCGAATTGGTGCTGTCTTTCTCGACGGGAGCTTCCTTTTTCAGCCTTGCCAGTTCTTCCTTGGTTTGAGCCAGTTCCACCTTAAGGTTGCGATTCTCTACTACAAGTTTCGTATTATTGCGGTTTAGGCGCGCCACATCGCTCTTGGTTGCCGAGAGTTCCTCTTTCATAGTGGTCATCTCGGCAAACAAAGACTTTACAGCCTCCAAAGGATCGGTAAGTGCGCCTAAATCTTTATATGTCATGGTGCAAATTTAGGCATAACTACTCAACCGGCCAAATGGTGTTAACGCGCTTTTAACATGGTTCCTGAAAACTGCAAAAAATGGAAAACGCCCACAACGTGTCTTCAACAACTTTGATAACTCCAGTAACCTAATTGGTAAAACAAGACAGCTGTGGAAAATGCTTCCATAATACGGCATAGGTTGAACCGCCTGCCATGTAAACTTGTAACACCTCGGCGGAATACAACAAAACTTGATTTCTGTCACGAACAACTTTAAAAGACTTTAACTTTAGAATTTAGCTGCGCCGACAGAAAAAGACTGAGTAGTTACTATTTTTTTATTTCGTAGTTAAGATATTCAAGCGAGTCCTCTATTTCCGAGTTCATGATTTCGTCAACACGGTCAAAATCTATGGGTTTCAGCCATTCGGAATTGTTTTTATTATATAGCTTGTAAAGTATTCCATAACGGGAAAGAATATCATACATTCTTCCATTTTGAGATGAATTATTTGCGTTTTCTCCTGATTTTGTCTTCAGGATATGAACGAAGTCCTTGTGAAATTTCAAAGAGAAGATTGTTGCATGGAAAGAGTCCATACAAATCATAGAGGCATGACTCAACAGATAGACCCATTCATATGGGCCACCGTCATGATACACATAACCATCACCATAGTTCAGTGTGTATCCATAGCAATCCACCGTTATCACTTTGTCAATAGCCGTTCTTGCTTTAACATCATTAACCATATCTTTATATTCCTCTCGACAGCCTACAAAATAACAGAAAATATACTTCTCGGGTATGGTGAACTCAATTTCTGCTTTATTGGCAAAATCCATCCATTGGTCTTTCGTTAAAAGCATTGTAGGATCAACGACCAATTTTATGTCTTTACGATCGAGAAGTTTGCCGAGCAGGTCAACGGAGTGCTGTTCACGAACGGCAATATGCTGGAATTTAGATAAATCATCCTTCACACGCTGTTTTATCTCATCAGGGAAATCTGGACGTGATATGCTTGAAGAATACGCTATTCTTTTCTTGTCACCAGCAAACTCAAGGAACATCATAGGGTTGAACCCTCCACAGTATGGATTCCAAATCTGGTCACTGCCTGTAATGAATAAATCTGCATCCTCTACCACATTTTTGTAGTCTTTTTGCGTAAATAACCTTTTCGTTTTGTAATTTCCATCAAGGAAGGTATACTTATATACTTTCTTCTGTTGTTTTGTAGTATATAAGTTATTTAAATATTTCTTGCGGAACGAGCTAAACCTACAACAGAATTTTAATAAAGGTAAGTTTGGCAACTTCAGAATATACAAATTTTCGTCCGGAACGAAATCGGTAGAACTCTCAGTTAGATCTTTGTGTTTCTTCTTCCTGATAGATTTAATGAACTTGACAATAGCGGAAGGAATTATATACTTAATAACTTCTTTAATTTGAAACTTAACATAATTGTCTCCATCAATATCAACAGTCTCATGTCTGTTGTATATGAATTCCACATCATGCCCCCAGTCTCTAAGCACTTTGTTCAGTGCATAGGACTGCAAGCATGTCCCAAAGTTAGGATGCGGAAAGAATGTTACTAATTTTATCTTCATCATGTTATCTTTTGACTATGGCATTAGCCATTGTGTTAATCGAAATTTCTGAACTATGTATACTGCAAAAACACAGATGATATAAATTGTATTATCACATTAAATAAATCTACTCTTTACCAATAATTTTCTTAGCAATATGTATACCTTTGTCGCCTACTACTGCTTTTATTCCATTTATGATATTCTTCTTTCTTATCAAATTTTTATCTTGTTCTGCAGATGTAATAATTTCCCATGCTTTTTCTTCATCATGATAATCATCTATGAAAATTTCAAATATGACAGGCTTTTTCATAGCTGCCGGGGAAAGGAAGAGTTCTTTCTGCTTTAAGAATTCCTCTTTTGTTGAAGCCGACAAATACTCATATCCCAGGTCTTCAGCTAAATGTTTGACTAATGACCGGGATGAGTTACCATTATGTCCAGCGGCAGCAAGGAACAGGTTGCCGTCTTCTCCCAGTGATGCTGCGGGTGAGAACTGATAGCGCATCTCATTTCCACGCCCATTGTTTATCATCGCAATTCTTACGTTGTTGCCAACATTTTTATTTCCGAGGACGTTAACGTCATAGAAGAATGCCAAATCACCGACTATACCGAAGTACAGCTTTTTTGGATTACAAAGCGATGCACCAATTAGCGTGCTAAGAGGTCCGTCTATGCCAAATCCTCCAACGTTGGAGTTGCCATTCGTGTTCATTGTATTAGTGAAATAGTTCATTGCTCTCAAAGAACTCCAAATACCCATCTGGAAATTAGCCCCTGCTGGTATATCTGTAGAAATCTGTTTCGCAACCCAAATTGTGCTGAGTGGTAAATCACCTACTTCCTTCGTTAATTTATCAGTTATTGCTTTGCATTCAATAAGATAACCTTGCTTATTAAAGCCTTCTTTTGCATAGTATTTGAAAAAGAACTCTTCAGGCATTTCAAAGACTTTTGTCAACTTACCCCATGAATCTCTTACCTCACCATCCTCGCTCACACGCCAAACTTGTTTAGGATTAAAACTCCTTGAGGTGGCATCACCTGTTGTCTCACCTATGTGAATAAGCAAGTCTAAATTCCTTTCTGAGAAATCTGTAAATCTTTGAGATAATGGTAAAGCGAAGTGAACTGCATACTTGCCGTTATATCCACTTGTGTGGTCGACAAAAGCTACAGCATCATAAGTTGAGCAAAAATTTTCTAAAGCGTCAGCTTCTCCTTTAGTAAATATTTTATGAGCTCCTACAAATATAGCAATTCGCCCCTTTGGCATATCCGGTAGCTTGGCATAGCCCGTATATCTATAAATCGTTTGGACAGGAGCTATCTCTTTTACAGAGAAATCTCTACTGTAGTGAGTGAACACATTGATATGAACGGGCCCTCCACCATGCCGTCTGCATTCCAGTAAAGCTTTATTGACTTCTATTGAGCAATAATGCTCATCTCGTTCGTTCTCAATAAATACAGCCTCAACACTAATCTTTGCTATATCTTCAGGCAAGCGGCGACGATCAATGTTTTGCTCAATTAAATGACCAATTCTGTCATTACCTTGATGTGCAGTAATAGCAATAACCGGAAGTTTTCTATAATATGCCTCTGTCATTGCTGAGTAATAGTTGCGTGAAGCAGTAGCTCCAGTACATGTTATTACTACTGGCTCACCGCTTTCTGCTGCTATTCCACATGCCATATAGGCAGCTGACCTTTCGTCTACACATGAATAGACTTTGAAATAGGGGTCGTGCTGTACGCTTCCTACAAAACACATGTGCGTGGTGCCTGGAGATGCAACGACATATCTTATATTATGAGCTTTTAGCAATGCAACTATTATCTGGGTATTTCGTTCTACTGAGTAATATCTGTTATCCATTCTTCTCTACTTTTAATCTAGTATAAATTGTTTTTGCATTGTTGCAGACGAGTATTTGTCCCGAAAGACATCCTGCTGCATCGGAAATCAAGAATGATGCGATTTCGGCAACCTCATCTGGAAGGTATGCTCTTTCTGTGGCATTTGTTGGGATATACAAGTTGTCTTCATTGACACCTGTCATCCTCGAACATGTTATACCAGGAGAGATCGCATTTATCCTGATTCCGTCCTTTGCAAAATTTGAAGCCAATCCTCTGACTACGCTGTTAATGGCTGATTTTGTCCAACCGTAAGGTCTGTTGTCTGCAAGTTCTCCAACTTCGGATGAGACGCAAAGTATGCTTCCACCTTTAGTGCCGTGTTTCAGTAAATGCTTAATAAAACATTGGCATAGAAACACGTCGCTTCTTAAATTTGTATTAATTTGTTGGTCAAATGTACTTGGGGTAACATCGAAGAATGTTTGTTCGTGCAGAGAAACTCCAGCGTTGTTTACAAGGCAGTTTAAGCCGCCCAGCATTTTATCTGCCGTTTCTATAGCATTTTCAAAATCTCCCGTCTTTGTTACGTCCAGAACAATATACTTGCAAGATAACTTCTCAGCAGAAGCTTTAAGAGTTTGCTCATTACGTCCTGTAATGACTATTTCTGCTCCTTCCTTTATAAACTTCTGTGCCATAGCGTAGCCAATGCCTCGGCTTCCACCAGTGAGAAGAATTTTCTTATTTTTAAGTTTGTTGTTTGGATTCAGATAATTTACCTCTGCCTTAACAATAATCTCAGGTACACCATGTATCATATAGTGCAATCCACGCTTAAGCACATCTTTTACTCTCATGATATACTTGACTATTGTTAAAGAATTTAGAGTGATTTATCTGATACCCCCCCCCGATCAGACCTTTAACAAAGTCCGTTCCTTTCTTACCAAGTAGGGATTTTACTGTGTCCTTAGCTTTCTCTTTCATTATTCTTTTCGAATCGATAATTATTTCTTCCATTTGTTTTAAAGCTCCAGTCTCACTTTCAGTATCAGTGAATACTTCGAAGATAATAGGTCTGTCACCTATAGCCGGGTTCAAGAATTTGTCAACAACAGCATTGAATTCTTCTTTGCTTGAGGCGGTAAGATACTCGTATCCCCAATTTGTTGCTAAATCCTTGACCACTGTTGGTGACTTGTGACCAAAGTGCCCTCCTGCACCAATATATTTATCTGCATCATCACCAAACATTGCCCCATTGTGGTTTATAAGACGGAATTCCATTCCCTTACCATTATCAACAATCAATATCCTAACGTTATTACCGATATGTCTGTTGCCAATGGAATTCATATCATAGAAGAAAGAGAGGTCGCCAATAACGGCGTAGTGTAATCTCTTGTCCACAAGAGATGCGCCAATAAGGGAAGACATCACACCATCGATACCAAAAGCTCCGACATTGCTGTGCTCTTCAATAGTTGATGGCGTTTCAAAAAAATTCCATGAACGAAGCGAATTCAAGATACCAAGATAGAGAACAGCGTTCTCAGGGATTTTGGATGCCATCTGGCTTGCAATCCAAATATTGGAGAAGGGTAATTCCGGTATCTTAGAATATAGTGTTGTCTGTGCTTCCTTCCACTCTTTAAGAAAAGAGTCCTGGGATTTTTCAGACTGTGCGTAATGATTAAAGAATTCCACTTCCTTCATTTCAAAAACTGCAGTCAGTCTGCGTTGCATATCTCTGATTACTCCATCCTCGCTAACTCTCCATACTTTTTTAGGATTTACTGCATACATGTCATATGCTCCAGACATTCCACCTATTTGGATCATCAAGTCAACATCCAATAATGGGCAATGGTATTTGGTCTGAAGTCCCATGAGACTTGCTAAAATCCTATATTTACCCCGATAATTACTTGTATGGTCGCAGAAAACAACAGCATTATTTACAGCGCAGAAATCGTCCAAAGCCTTGGTCTCTTCATCTGTGAACACATGATGCTCGCCCAAAAATACGGCTATTCTACATTGAGGTATATTGGGAAGTTGATCCCGATTAGTATAATAGTCGATTTTTATTACATCGGGAAGTTCCTGGATGCTATAATCTCTACTATATGTAGTTGTTAGATTAATATGGACTGGTCCGCCTCCATGTTTCTTAAGAGCTTGTAATGCACGATTTATCTTTATCATGCAGTCCCACTCGTCAGTCTCATCCTTAATTGTTTGCAGATGGACACTTTCAACTACAATGTCATTGGGATGCACACTTCGATCAGTTACCTGAGTTGCCAAATGTCCTACTTTAGAAATATCCTGTGATGATGTAATGGCAACGATGGGAAGTTTACGATAATAAGCCTCGGTAAGACCAGCCATGTATTCTCTCGAAGAAGTTGCTCCCGTACAATTTATTACGACAGGTTCACCGGTTTGTTCTGCCATTCCGCATGCCATATAGGCAGCAGAGCGCTCATCCACACAAGAGTACATCTCAAAATAAGGATCATGTTGCATGCTTGCAACAAATGTAACATTTGTTCCACCAGGAGATGCAATAACTCTTCTTATACCATATGCTTTAAGCAGAGCCAAAAGCATCAGGTGGTTTTTCTCATTTACATATTTATAATTCATAATCTGTATTTTCAAAAATTATAACTAATATCTTCATTACTTACATTACCGGCACCACCTGTCATATAGACAATGTCACCTACAATACTTTTTCCCATGTCGGATACAAGGAAGACTGCCATATTGGCGATTTCTTCTGGCAATATCCATCTTTTAATTAGGCTATTAGGCTTTGCCATATTTTTTTCGTTGTTTTTCATCATCATAGGCGTTGCAGTCGGGCCTGGTGCTATACCATTCACCGTAATGCCATGAGGTGCTAACAGACGAGCTAAACCAATTGTAAAGCCCCTGATTCCCCACTTCGAGATATTGTACGCAGAAGTGGCAGGTCTTAAAGAAGATGATGAAGCAATATTTAGAATATTTCCTTTTATTCCTCTATCCCTCATGTATTCCCCAAAATACTTTGACATAAAGAATGTCCCCTTGATATTTGTATTGATAATCTTATCGAACTCAATTTCATTAGTTGTTGAGATTTCTCCCCCAGAAACTCCAGCGTTATTGATTAGAATGTCTATAGTCCTACCGCCTAATAATTGCTCTGCTTCTTTTATCTTGTTCGAAAGACATGGAATGTCTGTCGTATCTAGTTGTAGGGTGTAAACATTGCCCCCCCCAATTTCTTTTTTTGCTTTTATCAACTTTTCTTCATTTCGCCCTGCAATAATTACAATAGCACCGCTTTCTGCAAAGGATTTGGCTATCGCTTTACCTATTCCACTTCCACCACCAGTTATAAGAGCAACTCTATTCTCCAATAATTTTGTGGGTTCTACATGCTTGATTGACAAATAAGTGATTTCCTTTTTACGGAAAATGTCTGCTATTTGCATCAGCAGTCTTTTTATTTTTGCCTTCAAATTCATATATTAATATGCAATTTAGACTTGAATAATTCTGTTGCAGCATGTCGCTCTTCCATGCTAATACCAACAAGCCAGATGGAAGCAGATGAGCAAATTGTGCATATTACGCATGTTGATATCAATCTTATGAATGATGGATTCACAAAGTTTACAAAGATTACAGGAATAATTGCTGCCAATATTGCCACAGGTATTATTCTAAAAATTACTTTTTTAATGAATAGCATCATAGGACAACCTATTAAGCCTTTCATTATATAGATACGTGTGAAAAGAATGGCAATATAAACTAGAATAAACACGACGTAACAACTTTCTGGCGGTAATCCAATTTTAAATGCTATCCAGCTTAGAGGAAACACCAGTAGCCCTACAAGTGTGATTACAATTGTATATTTTTTTATGTTCCCAGTTGCCATGCATGCTGTAAGTTGGGTATTGCCAAGCATATTTAGCATCGTACCTACCATAGTTAATTGCAGGAACTGAACAGCATGATCTGGTACATTCTTCAGCCATATGTGAAGTAGGGTATCAGCTTCTAATATAGCAGGGAGTTGGAAGAAAAGCATTAAAAAGAATGTGTATTTTGCACCATTACAAACGAGTTTGTAAAGTGCTGAAGTATTCCCTTTAGCATAATCTTTCGTTATCTGAGGATTAAGAGCTGTTGTAAAGCTTGTGACGAATCGCATTATGGCACCATCTACCTGGTTAGCAACACCGCGAGCTGCATTGATTGCTACACCAAAGAATAAGTTCATAAGGATATTGATACCTTCCGTATTTATCATCCATGCAGCATTGGTCAGGAACTGCCAACCCGAGAATCCGCCCATTTGCTTTATTAGATCTTTGTGCCAAGCGAAATGATAACGGCATTCCTCAAAATGTAACTTACAATAAGTTCCATAAACAATTCTAATCAGCAAATCAATCGAGGCAAGCAATAAAGAGTATGTTATTAATTTATCCCACGGAGAAACGACCAATAGATAAACGATTAGAAGTTTAAGTGCTGCTTCCAGAATGCTGACATAAGCAAAAGCAGACATCTTTTCATGGGCTATGATACTGGCATTGTATGGCACGCTCCACAGACCCATTATAAAAGAGAAGAGTGAAAATTGCAGTACCCAGTTTGCTGCATACATTCTTCCTTCAGGTATGTTCATCTGTGTATTAAGGAACCATACTCCTACTGTTTCACCCAGAATCAATACTACTCCTGCAATCAAAAACTCAATATTAACTGAAGTTACAAATATATCGTTGAGCTTTTTAATATTGCCTTTACCAAGTTCAAATGTAATAAATCTGCTTATCGCATTTGAAATAGAACCTGAGACGACATTAAACATGGCTATAACACCGCCTACTACGTTATATATACCATAGTCTTTTACGCCCAATGTCGCCAATACAACTCTGGAAGTGTATAGCGATATAAGCATTATGAACAGTGTACGTGTATATAGTAGTACTGTGTTCTTGGCTATGCGTTTATTGTCTGAATTCATTAACTATTAATGTATTGTCCGCCTCATCACCTCATCTCGATTTTCATTTTACGGCTATGTGAATGAAGCAAGAATTGTTCCTTCTTAGTTCTCACTGAAAAACTCTTAGTTTCTCGGTGGGAAACTGTTGGTTTCTCGGTTTTGAACTGTTGGCTTCTCGGTTTGAAACTAATAGTTCCTCAATGGAGAGCTCTTGGTTTGCAAATTAAAAGTTGTATTCCTCGTAATAGTTATCGAAGACGGGAGTCACTTTATATTTTGGAGGATATCATACATAATGATATCCATAGTATAATAAATTTTTAGTATTGCCTACTCGAAATTCTCTGTATCATCGTTTGGCCAAAGATAATGCAGGGGAAGGAACATGAGGGGATAGGGTTGAGTCTCTACATAATTCATGTCAGCAGGAGTGTTGTCCTGTATAATAGAGAGATTTACGTCCAAGTCTCCACTGATATTCTTGTCAATCATATCCTTTTCGTATACTGTCTTCACTTGCTCGGACAGTTCTCCAAGTCCTGCGTTGACTATAGCCTTGACCACATGGCTAACGAGTTGTTTGTCACATAGTCTGCTCTCGGGATAATCAGAGATGTAGGCTTCCATGACGTTGCCAAATATTGACACAAGTTGCTCGTGGATCTTTTTCTTATGACCTTCATTGCCAACATTAAGATCAGAAGCCATACGTGACAGTTGCTCAGCCACGATTCGCTTACCACGAACGGTAATGTCACCCTCCAACATGAACTTCTCAAGATACTGAGGTTTATATTCAAACATCAAGGACAACATCGGAAGGATATATGTAAAGCCATCGTGATTTGGCAAATTGAAGTTGATTATATCCTCCGTCTGACGGAGGATTTCCAGCACTACATCGAATGAATTGAAATCGTAGGATGTGGTCAAGCATACGAGTGTGTTTCGGATAATGAAAGGGTTGACTGACTTGTCTTCCGCTAACTCATCAAGGTTTTTTCCTTGTTGTCTGCCCAATTCACGGAGGATAAGATTGTTTTCGTCCTCTGTGAAGCTTTCTAAAGGAAGATCATAAAGTTGATTCATTTCCCTAAGTGTTATATCCAACGGATCCTTAGATAGTATCGTCTCCACTTCGGGATAGTGAAGTTTTATCTCTTTCAGGTAATCTTTATAGTGCATATCGTGAGTTCTTTATTCGTGTAACCATACTGTTGTAAGGTAGTCACGCCAAACAGCCAGGTGTGTACTGGAATTAATCTGTTTGCAGATCTTTACTCCAGCATTCACAAGACACTCTAAAGCTTCTTTTATTTCAATGGAGTCTTCAAGTTCTTTACCCGTTGACAACACGAGATTGGGGATAGTGATGGACAAAACATTTATATTTGTTCTCGCATTTAAACTAAAATCTTTTGTTGCAACTAAAGGTAAGGATTGTCCTTTCAATACATTGTATAGCTCTCCAGCATATTTACAAAATGCTCCTTGGGATTTACGGGTATCATCCTCCTTCTTTAGGCTTTTTAGGAGCTTTAATCTCTCCATACCGTCAGTTGCAAAATACGCGCCGAGGAATTTATCCCAATTCGTAAAGAGAATGTAGCCTTTGTTTTGCTTCTTGATGCCTACATGAGCATAATAGAAACTTCTCCTTACTTCTTCCTTACCATTCGAAGGATGATATACTTCCTCACCGATGGTTACACGCTTGATAACTTCTTTGAAGTCACTATGGCTAACGATGACATAATCATTCCCTTCGGGAATAACAACTCCTGATGTAGGAGTAAGAAAAGGTCGGAGATAAAACTGTCGCCAATTCTCTTGTACATACCGTGGAAATTCTCTAACATAACTGCCAAGATAGAATAAGAGCTGCCTGTCATCTTCTGTAATATCCAAAGTACGTTTTGCCAAGCACTTTGTTAGTTGAAGTCTTGCCTCCTGTGCAGGTATTGTTGTTGTATCTTTCTTGTTCGTATTGAAGCTTTCTTCTTTCTGTTTAGCTCCATTATTCTGCTTTAATGAATGATCAAGAATAGCCTTACGCTGACTAACAAGGTCTTCAACTGCTTTCTGCAACGAAATGCCATTAGCCAATTTGTCTAACAGAATGTCAAATTCCGATTTAATAATGGAATCGTCATACCCGCAACTCTGTAATAATCCTATCAACAAATCTACTCCACGAGCCTTAGCAGAGGCTATGGTCTGCTTGTCTGATTCAGCATTGTGAAGCCTTACAACATGAAAGTCCCATATATTTGGTACTGCAAACGTTAAGGGTTCACCACCATAGGGATTGGTAACATTGAAAACCATGCCTCTGTTGCCGGCTATTTTGGTAAAATAACCAGTTAGACCAGCTAAAACACCGTCTACAATTTTTACGGTATCATTGGGCAAGCCTTCTTTCTTGTTGAAAGCATAATCCTTGAATGGCTTATTAAGCTTGACGACATAGTCAATCATGTTGTCATTGAAGTTCATGAACTTACTCATCTGATCCTCTGGCACTGTCAAGGGTTCAGATTTCATATTTGCCGTCGATTTCCTTTTGAGCTGGATGCTGCCGCTTGGATAATACTCCTTTAAATAAAAAGAGAGTCCTTGATAAGAGGCATAGACGAAATCAGCGCCAGTAAAAAGAGGCTTCTCCCGATACGGCAAGCCTGCATTTTTGCCATTAGATGGCTTTACCGCTTTTGCGCCGTTATTACCTTTGTGATATTCCTTAACGACTCTTGTAGGACAATAGACTTCCAAGATATTTTTGGTATGCTCTACATCCGCTTGCACAGTTCTCTTGAACTTGAGTTCCTGATTGGGCTTGTCGAAAAGAACAACATACCATTTTAGTTCATTTTTTTCTCTGTTGACTGCTATATGTGGTATGGGCATTTCTTTCGTTCCACTCCTGTCAGTCGCAGGAGTGTTATATAGTGAACCCGAAAGGCTCGACGGGCACTGATCAGGATTAACATCAGCAGTATTCAGGCCGCCATTATGTGGTGTAAAAAATCTGGATTCCAATCCAGTGTTTATCTCTTTCATACCACAATTTAGTTTTAACAGGACTCTTTCCTGATTCAAGCTTTCAACACAACAGCCCCCAGAAAACGTTGCTTCTTTTATATGGAACCGATGTATCGTTGCAAAGGTAACGTTATTTGTTGAACTAACAAAATCAAGTAGGGAAAATATTTCCACCGAGATTATTTTTTAGCCTGTTTTTTAATGAAAAGGCATATAGCACTTAATTTTAGGTAAGGCACATTGCTTAATTATGGCTATATTTGATGGATAGGAAGGAAATGGCTATTAATCAGAGTTCAGCAGGCCTTTGATTCTATCGACTTTCTCACATTACGATTACAAAGTAACGGGTGAGCGTGTTTTTTTCAAATATTATTCTTGAAGGGCCTTACCTCTGCCTATCATGATTAAGTACATTAGAACAAGATAGGAGATAGATTAACGGACAGTATCCCAGACACATCGCCTGTTCATCGAAGTCTCGGTCTGAGATAGTGGTGCCGGTATTTAAGGATGATGACGTGATTGCCGTCATTGATGTTGACAGCAAAGGCTATAGTGCTTTCGATGACATAGACTAAGAGGGGCAGGAGAAGATTGCAAAACTCATCAGTCCGTTGTTAGATACAAAAGTCGCGTCTTTGAAAGAAAAGTAGGCTATCGTAGATGAATATCAAACTTTATTCGTATCTTTGCGTGCAAACCAAATCAGCATACAACAATGAACTTAGGAGACATTTTTGAAAAGGACTATTACTTCGAGTTCGAACCGAGGATGAATTATGAAACAGGTAAGGCTGCTCATAAGCTTCCACGAGGAACCAATGAGCCAATACGGTTTACTCTTGAGGAAATGTACTTGTTGAGACAATTCTTCAAGGAATATGGGAGTGATGCGCTTTTTGATGAATTGTATGAGTTCAATGAAGACTTATACCTTGATAACGCAGAAATCCTTTTGGATATTATATGTTCAAAACTTAGCACTGTATATTCAGAAGATGAGATGATGGTAATGGACAACGTCACACTGGATGACTATACGGTAATCTGGCCGGAATCTTTGATTAATGACGTTCTCGATGACAATCTGCTTGACTGGAAGGCGATCGAGAAAGCCGAAAACGATACGGATGAGGATTAGTCCAACTCAGATTCAATTATTAACAACATAAAATATAGGAGACACTATTATGGCAACAAAAGACACAGTATTGGAGACCATGAAGCAGGCCGGAACGCCGCTTAACGCAGGCAAGATTGCAGAACTCTCAGGCCTTGACCGCAAGGAAGTAGATAAGGCTATGAAGGAACTTAAAGCAGAAGGAGCTATCGTGTCTCCCGTCCGCTGCAAATGGGAACTGGCTAAGCAGTAACTGACTTTCAGAATTTGTTACCACATTTGCTACATCCATGTGATGCGGCAAATGTGGTCTGTTGAAAGCATGGATAGCACAGCTTGAAGGAAGCTATGACACTGTAAGTTTACTGATGTCGTCTGTAATTTTGCAATTCCTTTTAATCTTTACATATTCAGTTTCGTTACTCCATAGTGGACAATTATTTTAGTTTACTTCCATTCTACTGGGAGGTCGCGGAAGTTGAACGACATGTCCTTATTTCCCCATGTTGACGAATAGGCCTTTATTGTCAGCGATGCTATCCGCTTTGTTTCAATCGAAACATCAGCAAAGCGAAATTTCAGCTTAATATTGGTATTGCTGTCAATGGTGGGCTTGACATTTTCCATATTGCCAAACCTGTAATCGTAGGTCTCATAAGCATTGCCGGCATAGTCAGTAAATTGGGCTTGAGTCATTTGCTTCTCCCTGCTTTCGCCTGGGTTGAACAGGTTGAGTGTTACAGTTAACTTCCCGGTAGCTTTGTCTCCAATAGCTGACACGAAACTGTATTGATAGCCATCGGCATCGGTAGCGCTCAGTGTCTGCTTGATGTCCAATGCCTTCTTGTACTCAGCATTTTGGTCTGCAAGCTCATTAAGGCGGGACTGCATTGAGGCTATCTGACCGTTCTGCGTTTCTAACTGGCCTTTCAGGTTCTTGACGTCTCCTTCAAGTGCTTTGACACGGTCTTCTACTTTAACAGTCTGTCCTAACACTGTGGCGGAGAAAGCCACACACATGATAAGCGTAATGATTTTGTTCATAAGATACGTTGTTGATGTATGGTACAAAGGTAATGATAATTTTTATTTTTAGCGAAGGAATATCCCTACAGGTTCTGTGGTTATCCCTACTTTTCGAACATAATTGATATTCT
>Ga0256869_1000776_pt1 | contig 14402 bp, 7 predicted proteins | sample RumenRJG_05RNA_FD_186096 | JGI IMG/M metagenome (GOLD analysis project Ga0256869, IMG submission 186096) | Metatranscriptome of bovine rumen microbial communities from Lethbridge, Alberta, Canada - Rumen RJG_05 (Metagenome Metatranscriptome) | ecosystem: Host-associated > Mammals > Digestive... | reverse complement strand
ATGGGATTTTTTAGAGCATTGAAATCGGTTATTGCTTTAGCAATACTGCCTGCAGGAGCAGGGGCTTGTCTAAGTTTTGCCAGGCCAACTCCAAAAAGTGAACAAAATACTGAAGTAGAAAATAGTTGGGACAAAGATTTAGCAGACTATGCTGAATTTGCTACTTTTATTGATGATGGAACACTAAAAGCAACTATCAGAAGCATGAATAATGCTCCTACTTCAAAATACATCCAAGTTGATTTTGAGACGGATGTCCCTAGAGCCTATAGAAGCTCAACAAATGCAGTTTTCGTCCTTAAAGGAGCGGAAATTGAAGATAATGTCTTTTTGGGTGCAGTTGCAAGCATTAATAGCAGCAAAGGCTCAACACAAGCAATTCCTGAAAGATACACCTATGCTCTTGATGATTCAATAATCGAAATTAATTCAATCAATCCAAATGTTGTTGACGCTGATGATTGGGCAAAAACTCCTGGTGATGGCGGTCTTGAAGCCATCTATATCCCTTCTTCGATTTCCTACATTAGTGCAAATGCCTTTAAAGGTGTTCCTGATTTCGCAACAATTTATTGCGATTTCATGGAAGATTCAGATGTTAACGAAAGAGAAGTCGGTTGGACTGATGCAAAAAATGTTGTTTATAGAACTAGCGAAGATGTCTCAATTTTACCTGCTGGATATCAAGCATCATTAGGTTCAGGTGTTCCTAGACCTTTAGAAAATGTTTCGGATGTGCCTTACATTCTTCATTATGGTGGAAGAATTAGCGAAAATTATAGTTACTTTGAATATCCACTTGTTTACGGATATAAAGTTGAAGGCGACGATACCGAAAGATATGGCGCTACTACTCTTGAAAATACACTTAATGGATACGATGGCGTTGGTAAAGAAATGGGCTCTAGCGCAGTCACTTTAGAAATTACAATTAATTTCAATGAAGGCGAAGTGCTCGATATGAATTCGCTTGTTTTCTACGATATTCATAAAGCTGTTGAAGAAATTGACCTTGATAAAACAACTGAAGAATCAAAAGTTTACGAATTTTTCCCTGATTTAAGTACAAATTATGCTCTTAAACCAACAATTGATTCTGAAGTCAAACAATTTGATGTCTCAGAAGTTATTAAATACAAATATGGTGGAATGAGTACATTTGGAAACTTTTTCAGTGTCAGTTGGGACGTCGAAAAGGTTTTAGATAATGGTTTAACCCTTTATGAAAGAGATGAAAGAGGTCAAAATTTCATTAACCAATATAAAGATAAATTCACAGCAGGAACTTATGGCGTTCGTTATGGATTCACCTCGCTTTCAAACTGTTCATTTGTTGTTAAATTCAACCACAATGGACAAGTTATTGAAGAATATGTTCCTTTAAAAACTAACGATTCAATTATTGAACTTTGGAAAAATGTAAATCATTTGACATTCCTTCTTGATGAAACCTCTGTTTCAAGTCACTTCAAGAGTGGAGAACTTATTGAAGTTGGAATTAGTGGAGTCACCGTCACTATGGAATGCTATGACCACGAAAATCACGCAAGAGTCAAAGGAACAGGTGTTGAAGCTAAATTTGGAGATTTAATTATTTATAACAAGAATAGAGATGCAAGAAATGAAACAAATGTTTTACTTTTCATCATTCTTTCATTTGTTATTTTCGTTCCAGTTTTCTGCCTTGTAGTTGCTGGATTATTCTTCTTCCTTAAAAATAAGTATAAAAACGATGAATTTAGAAGAGTTAAACCTAAGAAATTCTTTAAAAATGCAGCTATTGCTTTAGCTGGTTCCCTTGTCATTCTTGGAATGATTGTCTTTATCGTTGCTAGATTTGCTATGGTCCCTAACACAGTTGCTGTTTTTAACCCATTAGATATTTACGTAGTTTTCTTCTCGCTCGTTGGTGTAGTTGTCTTATTCTTATTTGGAAAAGCAATTATTAATATGATTAAACACGAAAAATTATTACGTAAAAATGAAAAATTAAGACTTAATGAAGATCAAGTCGATGATGGAACCAATTAATTTAAGGAGATAAATTTTATGGAAATCAAGATTAAGAATTTAACAAAGATTTTCCCAGGAGATGGAAGAGGTCAAGTTAGAGACACTATCGCAGTCAAAGACCTTGACTTTGTTGTCCCAGATGGCAAACTCGTTGGTTTACTTGGACCTTCAGGTTGTGGTAAATCAACTACGCTTTACATGATTAGTGGTCTTCAAACCCCTACAAGCGGTGAAGTTTGGTTCGGCGACCAAGAAGTTACTAATTTATCTCCAGAAAAAAGAGGTATTGGCCTAGTTTTCCAAAACTACGCACTCTACCCACATATGACAATTTATAAGAACATCGAGTTCCCACTCACCAATTTGCAAGTCGAAGTTCCTCTTGTCACATTCTACAAATTCAATTTAGTTTATAAATACACAATGAAACCAGCTGATGAACTTAAAGGTATCAATAACAGCTTTATCTCATTAGCAAAAAAGAGCGGTTTCAAAGGAAATCAATATAAAATCACAACTGTTTTGGAAGGAAATGAACTTACAATTAACGTTGAACTTAACAACATTTCTAAAACAGCAAAACAAGTTTTCACAGACAATGTTGGCAGAATCATCGAATGCCAATTAGTTAGTGAAAACGAAGAACAAACAAGTGAAGCTTTATTTGATACAACATTTAGAGCAACAGTTAACAACTTATTTGAAGATCAAAAAGTCGATGTTGAATTCCGCGGAAGACTTGGAAAAACATTTGACATGAATACTCTTGATGACACTTTAAAAAGTTTTGCTTCCTCTAGCTCATCATTTGGTGCAGTTAAAGAAAGCTTAGTTGCAAAAACTCAACATGGCTATGAACTTATGGCTAGAGTTTGCGGAGTTAGATTTGCTGCTTTAGGCGAATGGGAAAGCGCTGCAAAATCATCACACGAATATGTTTCAACATATTTCAACATCACTAAAGTCGATTCAAAATTATTAGAAAACGCAATCAAAAACGAACTCAAAGCTAAAAAACTTTCCTACTCTGATTTCAAAGTCTACTTTGATAAAGGAGTCACAAAAGTTTACTTCAAATTATTAAAAGCATCAGAAGAAGAAGCAAAAGTAGCTTTAGATGAATTAACAGCTAAATTCTCATTTACCGATATCGAAAAAGATACATTCCAAGCAATCGCACATCGTAAATTAACAAAAGAAGAAAGAAGAGATATCGTTTATGACACAGCTAAACTTGTCCAAGTTGATGAATATTTAGAAAGAAAACCAAATCAACTTTCTGGTGGTCAACAACAACGTGTCGCTATTGCTAGAGCACTTGTTAAACATCCAAAAGTTTTGCTTCTTGATGAACCACTTTCAAACTTAGACGCACGTTTAAGACTTCAAACTCGTGAAGAAATTAGACGTATTCAACAATCAACTGGCATTACATCAGTCTTCGTTACTCATGATCAAGAAGAAGCAATGTCAATTTCAGATGAAATCGTTGTTATGAAACTTGGCGAAATGCAACAAATGGGTGCTCCACAAGATGTTTATAACTCACCTGCTAACCTCTTTGTTGCTCAATTCTTAGGCACCCCACCAATTAATGTTTTCGATGGTAGAGTCGAAAATGAAAAGATCTATGTTGGAGGAGATGAAGTTGGAGATGCTAAAGGCGTTGACAACAAGAGAGTTTGGGTCGCAATTAGACCTGAAGGATTCATCTTATCTAACGAAAATAGTAGAGTTTTACACGCAAATTGTGAAATGGTTCAAGTTATGGGCAGAGATATCTCTATCGTCGGAACCAATGAATTCTCAACAAAACCATCATTTAAAGCCATCATCTCAAGTGATGACCAAGTTAGTGTTGGACCAATTAGTTTTAAGATTAAACCACATAAATTATTTATCTTTGATTACGAATCAGAAGAACGTATTTACCTCGACTAATTAAAGGAGATCGTTTATGGGAATTGAATTATTTAATTATCTTAAAAGAAGGAAGAAAGGCGGAGGAAATGCTCTTCCAACTATCGAACCTGAAACCGTACCAGAATACGAAGCAGGTTATGATGTCGAAAAGAACACCGTTATCCGTTTAGTAAATCCTAAGAAAAAGATTAAATCAGCTTATAAAGTAAGTGGATTAGATGATGTTGTCAGCAAAAACAACTGGAAAGGCTGGCTCTATTTAGCTCCAGTCATCATCCTTATTGCTGTCTTCCTTCTTTATCCTCTTGTTAATACAATTATTATTGCTTTCACTAAAGATTATTCATACGCCACTAACACAGGAAATGGCTTCACATTTGATAACTTTGGTGTCATTTTAGGCCTAAAGAATCACGTGGCCGCTAATGGGCAAGAAGCGCAGGAGAAGTTCTTTTTGCCTTACGCTGTTCCTAATACGATGATTATTACTATCGTTACGGTCCCATTATCTATTCTTTTAGCCTTAATTATTGCCGTTGCACTTAACTCAATTAAGTGGTTCCAAAAATTCCTACAAACCTTATTCTTCTTGCCTTATGTTACCAATACAATCGCAATTGGTATGGTTTTTGCTGTTATTTTTGATAAAAACGGTATTATAAACTCGTTATTTGGATTAGGAAATTTTGCTTGGATTCATGGTGCAAACCGTTGGGTTGCTATGATTCCACTTTGCATTTACATCATTTGGAACTCAATTCCATTTAAGATTTTGATTCTTCTTAGCGGTCTTCAAGGCGTTGATAAACAATATTATCAAGCTGCTCAAATTGACGCTGCGCCTAAATCAAAAGTTTTATGGAGAATTACTGTCCCACTCCTTTCACCTCAAATTTTATATTTAATGATCACTAGCTTTATTGGTGCATTTAAAGAATATACTTCAGTTGTCGCTATTTTTGAAGGTCCATCAACCATCAAAGGAAGTAGTACCATTAAAGATATGATGACAATTGTTTATTACGTTTACGATAACATTTACGATAACACAAGCTATGCTGCTGCAGCTGCTGTTTTCCTATTTGTTATTATCCTTTTATTTACTGTCCTTCAATTCTGGGCCAGTAATAAAAGAGTCCACTATTAAGGAGGTTAAAATATGGCAAGCGAATCAATCGAAGTTGTTGAAACCAATAAATATATTGATTTTAAGAACGTAAAAATCAATGATAACCTCGTCCTTTCAATTAAGGAAAGTGGCAAAACTGTTCAAGCAATCAAATCAACAGAGAAAGTCACAAAAGCAATTTTCACTGGATTAACTTATCTATTCTTACTTGTTTTAGCTTTCTTTGTTATTTTCCCATTCTATTGGATGATTATTACTTCATTAAAACAACTAACTGAAATTAATGAAGCTGACCAAACATTCTTCCCACGTGTTGTTATGTGGAGCAATTATGTTGAAGTTTTCAATAGATTTAAATTTACTGATTATATGTTTAATACCATCGTTGTTGCAGTCTTCTCAACAGCCGGTACCCTTCTTACCACAATATTTGCAGCCTTTGCTTTTGCTAGACTTCAATTCAAAGGTAGAGAAATGGTCTTCATGATCTTCTTAATGACGATGATGATTCCTGGTGAAATGATGGTTATTTCTAACTATATTACCGTTGCAACCTTTGGCTGGGTCGATAGTAGTAGCCAAACTCGACTTGACGCCTACCTCTCAATGATTGTCCCATTCTGGGTTAGCGTCTTCTATATCTATTTATTAAGACAAAACTTCAAACAAATTCCTAATGAATTATATTTAGCCGCTAAAGTTGACGGTAAGAGCGATTGGAGTTATTTATGGAAAGTTATGGTTCCTTTAGCTGCTCCAACCCTCATCTCAATTACTATTCTTAAGTTCATGGGTACTTGGAATAGTTATGTCTGGCCAAATCTTGTTGTTAAAAACCCAGATTACTATTTGATATCAGTTGGTCTTAGAGGTAGCGCCTTTACCAATCCAGATATGAACGACCAAGTTGAAACTGGTCTAAAGATGGCAGCAACATTTGTTGTTACCGTACCATTATTCTTATTATTCGTCTTCTTCCGCAAGTACATCATGAAAGGTGTTGGAAGAGCAGGTATTAAAGGATAAAAATCAATTTTGTATTTATTGCTTAATCAATGGAGGAGTTATATGAAAAAGCGTAAATTTATAGCAATGACATTTATGTCAATCGCCTTAGTTAGCGGTGCTTTAGTTTCTTGTGGTGGAACAAATAAACCTGAAGAACCAGGCCAAGCAGAAGTAGCAATTAAAAGTATCGCATTAAGCGACAAGAGTGTTGAATTAAAAATTGGCGAAACAAAACAACTTACAGCTACAGTTGATCCAGAAAGCGAAGCATCAAAAGTAGCTTGGTCAAGTAGTGATGAAAATATTGCAACAGTCAGCGCAACAGGACTTGTTACAGCAGTTGCTGATGGTCAAGTCACAATCTTAGCATCCGTTGGAAATAAAAGAGCAGGTTGTGTCGTTGCTGTTTCAAAATATGGCAAAGGTGAAAAAATTGCAATTGATGGCTTAACACTTTCAAGTAGTGCAGTCAGAATCGGTGTTGGTGGCGTTTATAACCTTAGAGCAACCATTAGCCCAGTTGACGCAACAGAAAGAGAAGTCACATGGTCAAGTTCAGAAGATGAAAAAACTGATGCAGAAAAAGTTTTCACCTTCGAAATTGATGAAACAAATAAAGATGCAAATAAAAACGTTGTTCCAACAATTAAGATCTCAGCTAAAAAAGTTGGTAAAGGTAAAGTCTTTATTAGTGCAGGTGCAGTTAGTGCTGAAGCCACTGTTGAAGTTGCTGAAAGTGACGTTGCTAACGCAGTCATTAAAGAACACACAGTCATCAATGTTTGGGCAACATTTAATGATACATATAGAACATTAATTGAAAACGCTATCGCTGAACTTAGCGTTGAAGAACCAAATCTTGAAGTTGTCTACACCAAAAAGAGTGGTAGCTATTCAGATTTAACAACCATGGTTACAAATGGCTTCTCAGCAAATGACTATCCAGATGTTGCAGCTCTTTATCCAGATGCAGTTAGTGAATTCATTAGTGCAAATAAAGGATTAAATATGGAACCATATATGAATAATCCAACATATGGTTGGTCAACAGAAGACAAAGCAGATGTTTACGCTTCATATTTAGAAGAAGGTCAAAATTATTCAGTTCCTGGAACATATTCACTTCCAGCAGCAAAATCAACTGAAGCAATGTATTATGACCGTAGAATCCTTGGTTTGAACCTCGCTTCAATTGACGCCTCAATTAATGGTGGCAAAAAGATTACTGAAGATTACATCAATAACCTCACATGGGATGAATTATTTGATCATTTAGCACCAGCTTTAATTAAATATAACGAAACATTAGACGACGCATCAAAATTAATTGATACAACAAATAAAGACTGGGCAGTCTTTGGCTACGATAGTGATGACAACTTATTCATTACCCTTGCTGAACAATATGGCTATGGTTACACAAGCTATGATGCCGCAACTGGTGGAAGCATTGACTTCAATAACAACCAAATGAAGACCCTCGTTAATAGACTCTATGAAGCAAAACAAGATAGATTACTTACAACTAAAGGCGTACTTGGCGGCTCAACCTATGTCAATACACTTGCAAATAATAACGCAGTCTTATTCTCAGTTGGTTCAACTGGTGGCGTTACATATCAATTCGCTGCAAACAATCCAAAAGACATCGGTGTTGCTTTAATTCCTCAAGCAGCAGGCAAAGCAAAGAAAGTCATCTCACAAGGTCCTTCATTTGCATTCTTAGATCATAAAGATGAAAATAAGGCAATTGGTTCATGGTTATTCTACAAGAAATTTGCTGAAAGAAAATTCTGCTTACCATGGTCAATGACAACAGGTTATTCACCAATTAGAGCAAGTATTACCGAAACAAAAGACTGGTTAAATTACTGTGATGAATCAAAGACCACAATTAGAACAGTCTCAAGATTACTTGCTAGAAACGCAATCTATTCTGGTGAAGTTGGTGATTATTTATTCACATCCCCAGCATTCAAAGGAAGCGGTGAAGCAAGAGTTCAAGTTGGTTCACTCTTAACAGCTGTCTTAAATGAAAAAGCATTAACAGCACAAAGATTAAACGAATTATTCCAAACAGCATACGATAATACAATTATCAAAATGTAATAAAAAAACGAAATCTAATTATTGAAAGGAGAAGCAGTTATGAGAAAAAATAAATTCCTCGCCTGCCTATGCGTTACTCTTAGTGTCACTGCAATGAGCGTTCTTGCCTCATGTGGTGGCGGAAAAGAAGAAGGAGGAGATAATACTCCTAGCCAAGAAGTCCAAAAAGTTGCAGTTACTAGCGTAGTTTTAAATTTCACTGAAATCGATATCGAAAAAGGCGGAACTCAAAAACTTATCGCTTCAGTTTTCCCAACAAATGCTGACAATAAAAAAGTGACATGGAAATCTTTAAACGAGGATATTGCCACTGTTGATCAAAATGGCTTAATTACAGCTAAAAATCCTGGCACAGCAGCAATTCAAGTTGTTACTGAAGATGGTAACAAAAAAGCAGCATGCACAGTCACTGTTAATGAACCACTTCCAGAAGCAACTGAAACTGTCACAATCACTTTCCGTGAATGTTTTGGACAATTAATTAAGGATAACCTTAATGCTCAAATCAGCGACTTCCAAAGAAGAGTTCAAAGAGAGGAAAGAGTTAAAGTTAATGTTGTTTTAAATGATTCCTCAAATTATCAATCACTTGAAAGCGACATCCTTGCTGATTTCTCAACTGGTGTTTATCCAAATTTAACAGTTGCCTATCCAGACCATGTTGCAAATTACATGGAAGAAGAAGCCAAAAAAGGTTCAAGCTTTATTGTTAAACTTGATGATTTAGCAAAAGATCAAACCATTGGCTTTGGTAGAGAAGAATGGCTTGGCGATGACACAAAATACACAAATTATGCTGATATCATCCCTTCATACCTTGAAGAAGGTCAACAATTCACTCGTGAAGGAACCTACGTTCTTCCATTTATGAAATCAACAGAAGCCATGTATTACAATGTCAAACTCGTTCAAAAAGCCTTTGCAAAATATAAGCCAGAAATCAATAACGTCCAAAAAATCACTCAATATATGAAGAATATCACTTGGGATGATTTTATGGAATTATGCAAGACAATTGTCGATAACAAAGATGATTATGGCAAAAATTTCACAAGTAGTGCTTTCTACGACAGTGATTCCAACATGTTCATTACTGGCTTATTCCAAAAAGGCATTTCCTATTCATATATTAAAGAAGGTCATGGCTACATTGGTTTTAGTGAAGGTGAAGATAGAACAAAAGCTGAAACTTTCATTGAACAATTAAAAGGTTACCATGATTATGGAAAAAATAAAGGCGTCAGTGCTTTAACAACTAAAGCTGCTGATGGCACTTATGGAAGCAACTCATTTAAAGAAGAAAAAACTGTCTTCTCAATTGGTAGTACAGGCGGTGCTGGCTACAATATGACTACAGATTTCCAAATTGGTGTCTGTAAAGTTCCAACATTTGGTGACAACCATGTTTACGTTTCTCAAGGTCCATCTTTAGCGATCATGAAAGATCCTAAAAAGAGCGATGCTGAAAACGAAAAACTCACCAAATATACTTGGAAATTATTAAAATACTTAACAAATAAAGAAGTTAATACACAACTTTGCTTAGATGGTTCAGAAGGTTACCTCCCTGTTAGAGAAAGTGCTTATGGCACAAAGAAATTCTTATCATGGCAGGCAACAGGAGGATATTTAGTTGATACAGCTAATGTCACCCTTGAAGACATTGATAATCATTTCTTATCAACAGCATGTTTTAAAGGTTCAAGCGAACTTAGAAAACAAGTTGGTAGTGCAATCGGTACCTATTTTGTTGGTAACTCAAAAGAATTATCAAGCGCAAAAGATGTTGTTGATTACATTGTTAGTCAAACAAGCTTAAAGATGTAGGAGGGATTTATGAGAAAATTTAAAAAGATTTTATTATTACTCAGCGTTCCTTTTGCAATTTCTTTAGCTGCTTGTACTCCAAATAAACCAGCAGATAATCCAGGCGATAATACTGGTGAAAAACAAGGCAATGTAACCGCAATTTCATTAAATAAAACTAGTTTATCTCTCACAGTTGGTAGCTTTGAAGAACTCGAAGTTACCTTAACTCCTGAGACAGCTAATGTTGATTTAGTTTGGACAATCGATAAAACTGACATTGCTTCAGCTGATGATGGATTTATCATTGCTAAAAAAGCTGGAACAGCTGTAATTAAAGTTGCAGTTAAAGGTCAAGAAGAACAACTTAGCGCAACTTGTGCACTCACAGTTGCTGATAAAGAAGTCCTTCTAGCTGGATTAAATTTCTCTGAAGAAGACCATGGCATCATGGCTGGAGAAACTTTTGATTTAAGTACTCTTATTGGATTTATTCCTTCAAACGCTACTCAAAGAGATTTAAATTGGAGCAGTGACAACGAAGAATATTGTACAGTTAGCGATAAAGGCGTCATTACTGGCATTAAAGCAGGTACAGCAAACATTACAGCAACTGGTGCAAATCAAAAATCAGCAACAATTGCAATTCAAGTTAGAGATCCATGGGTTGATTATGCCTCCCAAGCTAAATTAAATTTAGATTATAAAGGAAAAACATTTGATAAAGATGGCATTGAAGAAGTGAGTTTATTAACACCAATTGATGGTGATACCGCTCACTTTACACCAAAAAATGGTGGCGGAATTGCCACAATCAAATCAAGATTCTTTGGCATTGATACCCCTGAATCAACTGGTAAAGTCCAACCTTATGGAAGCAAGGCAAGTAAATTTACCAAAAATATTTTGCGAAACGCTAAAACAATAGTTGTTTCGTCTCCGTCAAATTCTTATCAAGCACCTTCTCCAGACTCAACAGGTAGTAGATATGTCTCTCTTGTTTGGGCAAGTGAAAAAGAAAATGCAGCCTATGATGAATTAATTTTAGTTAATCTTCAAGTTGCTCAAGAAGGTTTATGTCTTGTTAAGACTGATGATGAATTCACAATTTATAACGATATTTTTAGAAAAGCAGATACACAAGCCCACTTATGGAAGAAAAATTTGCATTCAGGTGAACCTGATCCAGATTTCAACTATAGTGGTGACTATCAAGATGTCTCTTTACTCGACTTAAAACGTGAAGTTGAATTAAGTTTAAAAGATTCAAGTCATGTTAATAAATTTGATCAACAAAAAGTTAGAGTTACAGGTAGCGTTGTAAGTTATGTTGACAATATGCTTTATATTGCTGACTATTATCCAAATGATGAAGATGATCCTTCAAAAGGCGGAGAATATGCAGGCATTAATATTTTCTGTGGAATGAGCGTTATTAATGACAAATTCCAACCAAGAAATACATATATTTCAGTTTGTGGGTTATGTAAAGATGATGAAATCTTTGGTTTCCAAATCACTGATACTCAAGGTAGATGGAATCCTTCTGAAGATGAAGAATTTATCGGCAAAACAGATTGTAGAGTTATCTACACTGCAGAAGAAAATACCGAAGAGCATCAACTCGCAAAAATGTCTTATACAGCAAGTGAACTTAACGCAGTTGCTAAAGCTAACGATACAAGTTTCTTATATTGCTACGTTGAAGTCACTACACCTCTTGAAGTTAATTATGTCTATGTAAATGACGATAAAGATATCACTTTAGGATTTAAGGATGTTGATTTTAATTGCTACATTCCATTTATGTATAAAGGATATCCTGAAGAGGAAAATGCTCAACGTTGGGATACTGAAGAAGACTTTATGGGTAAGAAATTATTAATTAAAGGATGTTATTCATATCACAAAACGACAAGCGGTAGAATTAGATATCAAATTGCACCTGCAAATCCAGAAGACGTAGTCGTAGTTAACGAGCAACAATAGGAGGATTTTTATGTATTGCTACCATTGTGGAAAAATTATTGATGAACACAAATTAGAAGCAAAAGAATCTTCTTTTAAAGATTTAACTGTTAATGAAGATACAAGCGTCAGTTATGTTTGCCCACGCTGTGGACATTTAACTCACGCAAATATCAACGAAAAAGAATTAAAAGAGTTATCAATTGCATCCCATGCTCAAATTCAAAGAGGTAACAACCACTTTGCTATCGGCATGAGCTGCAACTTAATTGGAGCAATTTTACTTATAATTGCTTTGATATTTTTCTGGCTCGCGCATAAACCTGCAGAAGGTTTTATGCCAAATAGTGGCGAATTTTATGTTTTTGTCGGCCTAGGCGTAGTCAGTGTCGTCCTTCTTGTTTATGGAATCATTAACACAGTAATTGGGTTAATGAAAAAGACCCATTACTCTAAACTTTTGAAGGATATAAACAACAAAACATTTGTTCAATAGTAAGAAATGATTGATTAAATAGGAGGAGAGTATGAAAAAAAGAAATTTATCAATCTTAATGGTTTTATCCGCTCTTACATTCTCAGCAGTTTCCTGTAAGTTAACCAAACCTGCAGAAGCTGAAGCCATCGAGAAAGCAAAAGAAGAAGGTGAACAACCTGGTGGTCAAGGAGAAAAAGACGGCAAAATCGCTGTTACTGGAGTTAATTTAAAACAAACATCACTTCAACTTATGGTTGGTGAAAGTTCAAAACTCCAAGCTGAAGTTGAACCATTTAATGCAACAGAACAAGGCATTATTTGGAAATCAGGCGATGAAAGTGTCGCAACAGTCGATGCAAATGGTAAAGTTACAGCACTTAAAGAAGGTACTGTTGTCATCTCAGCTGTTTCAGTTGATGGTGGAAAAGCGAAAACATGTACTGTTACAGTAGTTCCTGTTGCTTACTCAATCAAAATTAACAATAAAGAAGAATTACAAAAGAAATGGGCTAACGCACATGGTCAAAGATTACTTAACCTTAGCGTTACTCCAATTGGAAACGTTGAAACTTTAGTTAGAAGTGGTGAAATCAAAATTACATCAAGTGATCCAACTCACCTTGAAGTCAGTGGTTTAGCACTTTTACCAAAAGCTGAAGTTGATGGAACAAAAGTTACAGTTTCCGTTGAATATAAAGGAAGCGTTGATACAGTCGAAGTCACTCTTGACGTTTCAATCCCAGAACCAGCACCAATCGAAATTAGTGTCAGCAATCTCTTAAAGACAATGACTAAAGATAAAGCTGGACAACAAATGTACATCCTTAAAGATGTCTATGTTATTGGATGGCAAAATTCAAGTAAAACCGATGGAAGCAAATACGGTAACTTCATTGTCGGAGATACTAAAGATACAGCAGCCGAAAATGGACTTTTAGTCTATGGTGCAACAGCTAGTGAAAAGACTTCTGATGGTGCTGATGTCCTTTCATGGACCGGTGCAAATTATGCATTCATTAACCCACAAGACTTCTTAACAAACGGAAAAACAAGTGTTATTACAATTGGAACTAAGATTTCTCTTAAAGTTTCAACCTTATACTACAATGACACTCCTGAACTCAATGGTATTATTACTGCAGTTGAAGCAGGTGATGTCGTTAAAATCCCTGAACCAGCTATAGCTAAAGGAAAAACAGTTGCTGAATTCTATGCTGATACACAAGGAAACGGAAAACAAATCTTCGAATTAGAAGTTAAAGTCAGCAAATGGTATAAAGAAAGTGGCGCTTCAGAATACGGTGATATGTATGTTACTGCAACAAACGATACAACAGAATATGTCGTACATGGTTTAACATCAAAGAAAGAAGCACTTAAATGGAATGAGATTTCTGGTGCTTATTCATTTAGCAATCCAAAAGACTTCTTAACTCACGAACAATTAAAAGAAATCAAACCTGGAGATACTTTAACAGTTGGACTTATCCGTAGCGATTACAAAGGAACCGCACAAGGTGTTGGTTATGTCACAAAGATTAATGGTGTTGAAGTTAAAGCAGAAACAACTCCTTCAACAGAAATTGCCGAGCCAGCATTAATTACGGGAAAATCAATCGCTGATTTTGCTGCTGATACAAAGGGTGACTTAAAACAATTATATGAAATTACAGGTGTTGTTTGTGATTGGTATGAATCAAAAGGCGTTAAAAATACTGATGGCACTCAATATGGTAACTTCTATATCAACACAACAAATACAACTGAAGGCTCACCTTTATTAATTTATGGTGCAACAGCAACTGCTTCAGCATTAGTTTGGAATAAAACAACTGGTGCCTATGAATTTACAAATCCAAAAGACTTCTTAACAAATGATGCAACCAAAGGCATTAAGATTGGTGATACAGTTAAGTTAAAAGTCACAAGAAAAGATTTTAAAGGTGCAGTGCAAGGTGTTGCTATTAT
>Ga0256869_1000770_pt1 | contig 14434 bp, 8 predicted proteins | sample RumenRJG_05RNA_FD_186096 | JGI IMG/M metagenome (GOLD analysis project Ga0256869, IMG submission 186096) | Metatranscriptome of bovine rumen microbial communities from Lethbridge, Alberta, Canada - Rumen RJG_05 (Metagenome Metatranscriptome) | ecosystem: Host-associated > Mammals > Digestive... | reverse complement strand
GGCAAATCTAGGTAATCTTGATTTTGCTAGAAAAGTTATCAAGCGCGCTATGGAAGACGAAGAGTCTACGTACTTAATGTATCGTAACATTGCTGTTGATATCTTCAACTTATTAGTGCCCTATGATATAACCAAAGTTATTCCGTTGGACATCTATGACGAAGATAAAACAGTCTACGGTAAAATAGTACAGGCTCTATGTCAAGGCGAAGACATCGAAGACCTTTTGGGAAAGGGGGTGAAGTGATATGTCTCTATCGGCGCAAAAACAGAGATTGGCACAAATTGAGAGTAAGAGAAAACAACTGACTGAAGAGAGAGCAAAAGCACGTGCCGCAGATATTCTAGGCACTTCTGCAGTTCGTCTAAATCAGGTGTTAATCTCTAATCAGATAAATGTGAACGATTTCGTATCTTCTATTATACAGGATATCACAAACGACTCTGTAACATTTACAGATAAACTCAGAGCTCGAGGATGGCGTCCTGCTGAGATTCGTAAAGTAGTACATAAGCTCTACAACATGTATTGCGTATCTGTGGAGCATGAAGCTGATGATGTGCTCTATGAAGAGATGTTACAACCAGTTGCAAAATATGTCGAAGCTAATCCAAGCATCTATGACCAGTTAGATGATCTTTTGGGGCGGTAGAAAAAATTATTTTTTATTTTGGTAATAAATAGCCTCATATCACATTTATATGTGATGAGTGTGTTGGGAAGGAGAGGTGCGTATGAAACTAACTTTCATCTCTGTTGGCGAAAATCAATGCGCTTCTCTATTCTTGAGTGACCTAGCTCCTGTTATTTACAGAGGTCAAAAGGGTGTGGTCTACACCATATCTGAACAGGTCTATGAAAGCTTTCTTACTAGGTATTTAACACACCTAAAGAAGCGTGCACACCCAAAATATGATGAGGCCATTTTGAAGTATCCAAAACGTCTTAGACTATCTCTATGGGTTGAAGTATTTCGAGCACAAATGTGTGAACTTGAAATCTCATCTCATCGAGGTATGAGTGCAACCTTTATTGTTCCGGATGATGAACGGTTTTATCCGAATATGTTTAATACTGTTCCGGTCTTAGAGCCTGAGTATGAAGAAGATGCTCTAGCTAAGTATTCCGCAATGATGCCGAGGTCTGCAAGAATCAACGTCAGTTCGCTATCTGACTATAACCGTCAAGTATTTAACTGTGCTTGTTGGTTATGGCGTGCGATAAGACTAAGTTATGAAGAGGATAAGGAGACATAAAAAATGGATTCATTTTTCAAGGACCAGGAGTCGTTTGAAAAATTCCTCAACGCTATGTCAAAGAAACTTGGGTATGAAATTCTATCGCCATTTGTTAAGGATGCGGTCAGCAAAATCGCAAAAGACATAGCGCAGGTTTTAATCGAATATGACCGGCGCCTGGGTAAAGAGACTCTTAAAGAAAGAGACGCAAGATTGGAAATGTCAGAACTCTATGAGGACATATCTAACATTTCCGCACTGATGAGTTTAATGAAAAAGGCCTATGAGCCTGAATTCAATGAACTCGATGATTACGCCATTTTACTTGAGATGGGCTTGAAGCTTGGAGTATTCAAGTTGGATATGCTCAGTACTCAAGTTCAAGAATGGACTTACGAAGAAGGAAGAACCAGACTCAATATGGGACGTAGTGTTTACGAAGTTCCTGCAGTTGACTTTCTACTCCGTACAGTCACAGATAAAGCATCAGCCAAAGCCTGCTATGAAAGATGGTTGATGATAAGTGACGAAGACCATAAGGAGTTAGTAAGGAAGAGAGAAGAGCAAATGAAAGCTCTAGCTGAAAATCCTCTAACTTACGGTTCTTATGAAACGTCGGGTGAAGTATCTTTAGAAGAAGAGTTTACAGACTTCTCTAGCATACCTGAACCGACAGATGAACAATTCAAACAAATTCAAACATGGGTCAATGTCTATTGTTATCCGAAGAAGTCTGACGGTAATGATAACGATGAAACTTGGACAGACTCTACAGCAGGCTTGGGTCTATCTTCGGGGAAAGAAGTAACCGTTTCTACCGAAAGAGCGTCAGAAGATGCACAAGAAAACATTGAACCTAAAAACAGTATTCCACAGGAGGAACAAAAATCAATGAGTACTTTAAACGAACTGAACAGCTTAACAGCAGGAGCACAGGTAGCAGGTGGTCAGGCAGAAGTAGCCGCAAAACCAAAGGAAGCAGTAGCCGCTGAAGCTTCTATCTCCGGCGCACAGGCAGCTTTGAAAGCTACAGCCGCAACACGTGCTAACTTCACCTTGACTCACAACTTTGCAAGACTGATTGCAAAATACGAGACAACTTCCAAACGTATCGTAGATCCTACCAAAGGCTACATCTCCAGCGATCCAGAAAAAGCAAAAGCACAGGTAGAAAAGATGGCTAAAGCTTTCGCTGCAAAGACCGGTTACATCGAAGGTCGTGAAACCACAGACCCTACTCAGATGTTCCCAAGAGTACACAGCGAAGACTATGCACTTGCTATCAAGATTCTTCATTGGTTAGAAGAAGCAAAACAGAACCCTACAGCAGCTTTCAAAGTATATCAGAACGAAGCACAGTTACCAGTTATCTGTGGTGTAGAACTGGACGGTAAATTCTACTCTAACACAGAGATCGCTCCAGTTATTCAGAATGATGCCTATGGTGAAATCTTTGGTGTTGGCCAGTTAGTAAACGGTACACCAATCGACAAGGCTTGCTCTATGACAATCAAGATCGCTCAGAAGAACGAGAAACGTTCCGATGGTTCCCGTCAGACTGTAAACAAAGCTCAGGCTACATACACCATCAGAACCCTTTGCAAGAATCGTAGAGAATTCGTTAAAGATGCTTCTCACCTTATCTACCTGTTCCCAACAGCTGACAAGTCCAACCTGGCTACAGGCGAGATTACCAAAGAGATGACCATCGTAGCAGACATCGAAGGTGCCGCTGCTTCTATCCGTGTTCGTAAGTTCGACAAAGCCGGCAACCCGGTTATGACTGACGCTAAGACTGTAAATGGTCAGGCTGTTGACCCAGTTCCGAAATATGAAAGATTCACTCTGAAACTTCATACCGAAGTTCTGTTGACAGACCCTAACCCAGATAAAGCTATCGTTGCATCTGTAACTGAAGCTGATCAGAGATTCAACACCACAGCAGTTGGTAAGACTGTTGTTCGTGAAGCTGTTACTGTTAACTACAGTGATAAAGAATCCTTCGCAGATGACAAGGTACTTCAGGCTAAGCTGAACAACCTTGCTAACCTGATGGCAGTTGCCGCAGAGAACAGACTTGAAGGTGCTGAGAACATCGACGTTAAAGATGTTAAAGCCAGCGCTGCAGCAGCTTTCAATGCAAGTGCAGAGAAAGCAACAGCTGACGTTAAAGACTTAATCTAATCGATAACAGATCGAGAAGATTCATAGTTTTATAGTCCCTTTGGAGGAGCAGGTGTCATAGCCTGCCACTCTATTTGACAATCAGTAATTGTCATGTAAACCTTTCTCTTGGAGAAGCGGGTGTCACAGCTCGCCTCTCTACTCATGTCTATGCTGTTCTAGCCGACGGTATAGGCATAGCCGTAAAAGGCGTGACATGTATCTCCTTGCTATTTTAGTCTAGGTAAGTTTCACGGCTTGTCTAGGCACTCGGCGCGCATACTCTCCTGTTGCGCCGGTTCGTATCGGGTTAGTCTAGGTAGATGTCAAAGTCTATCTAGGCACTAGGCGTAGAACTTCTATGCCAGCTGTACATCTTTTCTTTCTTTCTTTTGAACCGTCTAGGTAAGTGTCACAACTTACTTAGGCACTCGGTGTAGTCTGACCCACTACACCGGCCGTTGTTTGTCGGGACTTGGCTTTGCATGAAGGCAAGGTCGTCCTCCTTTCTTTGATAGTCTAAGTGGGTGTCAAAGCTCACTTAGGCACTCGGCGTAGTTTGCATTGTCTACGCCGGATCGAAAATTTTCATTTGGCGGATTCTATTTGAATTCACCTCCTTTCTTTGAGTTAGTCTAAGTAGGTGTCACAGCCTACTTAGGCACTAGGCATAGTTCTCTATGTCATGTTTACCACTATTTCCTGGTGTTAACCTCCTTTCGGGTGGTAAGCAATTTGATGTTAAATGGTACATAGTCTATGCAGGTGTCACAGCTTGCGTAGGCATTTAGTGTAGTGCTCAGACTACGCTAGGACTTTGGTATTTGCCATTGTCTACCTCCTTATGTTAGTCTAGGTAGGTGTCACAGCTTACTTAGGCATTTAGCACAATTTCCGTAGTTGTGCTAGTTAGCTACGTTGAAGCCACGTTAGCGAACGATATTCTCCTGACTTGTCTATGCGGGTGTCACATCTTGCATAGGCCCTCGTCAGCTCGACCCGTACAGTTTCTACTGCGGGGCCGCATGCTGACCCTCGCTTCTGTTCAGGGCCATAGGGTGTCACAGCTCTATGGTCTATTTGCCCTATGCCTCTATGGGCACTATGTTTGCCACACTTTAGTCTACTCCTGAAGACAAAGAACATATGGCCGCGCTTTGACATGTGGGTTCGAAAGGCGGCAAAAGCACCGATACATCAGACCCAAAGGGCTTGGGCTGATGAGGCGTGTATTTCCAAGAATGGTTGAGAAATCGAGAAGGCCTATTATACCAACTGGGTTGGGCCTTGAAGCGGATGAATGAAATGTAGGAATGCGAGACTGAGGCATCTCGCATACCTTTATGAACAGAGGTTTCTATTTCTATGAAGTGTTATAACTTTGATGACATTATTTCCCACGACAGAATTAAGTTGTGGTTAAGACAGTGTATTGATTCTGACAGGTTACCACAAGTCACTCTATTTGCAGGTCCATGTGGTATTGGCAAAACTTCTATTGCTAAAATAGTTGCCTGTGAATATGCTTGTAGAACACATCCAGAATTATTACAACAAACTAAGGACTCTATCATCAATCAGAATGAAAGTACTGAGTGTGTTAAACTCTATAACCTTTCTAACCTGCGTGATAAAGAGAAGATAATTGAACTTCGAAACGACTTCAATGTTGGCTTCTCTAATACAGGCAGGAAAGTTTTGATTCTAGATGAAGCCCATGGTATGACAAGTGAAATGCAAGATGCTCTATTGGTTGACCTTGAGCACTTACCAGAAAACGTCTATGTTATTGTATGCACTACTGAAGTGTTTTCTATGCGTCAGGCTTTTCTGTCTAGGTGCGTTGTTAGAACCTTTAGGCCTCTATCTACTCGTGAGTTGAGTTCTCTAGCTCGTGGGATGATTTCAGATATGCAATTGCGTTTCTCTATGAACCAAACACAGGCGATAGCATATCTAGTCTCCGCTTCAGGTAATGAGGCAAGAAAGCTGATTAACTTGATTTCATGTTTACCTGCTGAAAGCGAGATTACAGCAGAAGACTTACGAAATTGCTTGAACCTTGACAGTCAGAAAACAATAGTGACTCTAGTCCGCAATCTCTATCATCACGACATCCTTGGTATCTCTATCATCGAGGAATTGGACATGAGTACTATTCAAGAATACCTAATTGAAGTTACTCGAGTAATCATGGGTGCAGAACCTAAACTGTTTGACAGGGAAAGTTCTCTAGCTCTACTTGACATAACTTCAGAGGATAAAGACACTTGGATTAGATTTGCGGCGAAATGTCTATCCGCTCCACGTCTATCTAAGAACAACATGGTTGGTTTCTACTTGGATGGTTTCAAAGTAGATACCAGTACTACCAAAGAACTAAACAAACTTGATAATGCAGGGCGAGTAGAAGACAGCTTACCCGGCGCTAGTGTATCTAAAGCAGAGTCCCTTCCAACTTTGGAAGACATGCTAACTAAAGCTCCTATTATTATGGATAGTGCCCTGTAGTAGTTTTCTACTATGGGGCATAATTCGCTTTATGAGGTGAATTTTATATGGACGTAAATTCCTTTATTTTTCGGTTACCAGAAAATCCTGGGCCTCTAAGTTCTGTACAATTAAGTACTGAAAACAAAGAGAAGCTAGACACCTTTCTAGATGAATTCAATTCACGTGAAGAACTTTATCTCTATGGCTTCTCTAATATTAACAGACTCTTTCTATACGGTGCGTCCGGTACAGGTAAAACTTATCTTACCAATTGTCTAGCGCATCATCTAGGTCTGACTCTATGTGCGGTTAATATTGGTCTAATTCTTGATACTCCGACACCAACGGTCTTTCTATCTCAAATCTTTAATCAGGTTAACGAGCAAGGAAACACTCTACTGTTCTTTGATGAGTGTGATTCTATTTGTTGGTCTAGGTCTGATTCTACTCGTGAGGATAAAGCAGAAACACAACGAACTCTAGAGTACATTTTTCAGGAAGTAGATCGATTTAACAAGACTAATGTTCTAGTTGCTACGACCAATTTATCTGACAAAATTGACCCAGCCTTTAAAAGACGATTCCAAGTTTCTATGCGGTTTGAAAAGCCTGAAGTGAAGAATATGGATGAAGCAATCATTAACTTTGTACATCCTGATTTTTCTATGTCGCTTGAAATGGACGAGTCTATTAAATCTCTAATCCAACGTCAGCTTGCTAACGATTATTCTATCTCTTATTATGAGATTAAGAACTTGGTTGAGAGTGTTGAGAAGAAATGTATACAAGAAGGTAAGCGTCAGTTTTCTATTATGGATGTTTATCTCTCTGCTCTACGTTTTCTTGACATGGAATTGAAGTACGAGAAAGATGGGCAACCATATCTATTTAAGCGAGGTGTAAATTTATAATGAGAGAAGAGAAAGTTGTTTCTAAAACAAAAATCAATCGACATACCTCTATCGCTCAATTAAGCTTTATCGACTCTATCAAAGTTCTATTGGACCAGTTCAATGATAAGGACTTGCAGAACTCTGAGAAGCAGTTGGCAGAGATTAAACAGGTGCAGGCATATCGTGCTCAATGTAATGCTGTGGTTCAAGAGATAGCACAGCAGATACTTGAAGGCAAAGCAGAGTCTGCAATCATTTCTATTAAGCCTTATCTCTTTAGTGAGTTTAAATGGCTTTTCGAAAATGATACAAAGTTAGCAGAATTAACATATGAGACTATTGAAGAGAATATGTCAGTTTCTATTGATACTGCTATCTTTGTTCAGATTAAGAGGAAAGAACAATGAAAAAGAAAATTGTAAATTCAATCATCGTCTCCCTATTACTTGTGTCATTAAACATCAATCCTTTAGCTCCTTTATTGCAGGTAATGGGAGAAGATGTTTATGGTATTTTCTATAACCTTTCTCACGTAAAGGCAGATGAAAATTACCATGATGATTTACAGTCTATAGTTGGGGCGACAAACTCTATCAAGGCATATCTACAGAATGGTACACTTGAAGTAGATGCAGGTAGAGGCTCAGTACTTGTGGGAGAATTAGAAGACCAGAACAAAGCTCTACAATCTCTAGTCAACTATGAAACCACAATGAACTCGCACTTTGGTAAAATCTCTAGTCAGTTGTCAGAGATTACAGCGGCAATTAAAGCAGACCAACATGCCTATTCTGTTGCTCATGTCTATTCTCTAAATAATGATTTACCAAACTGTCTCTACCGTCCGCACTCTGACGAGATACCTTACGTAGACGATATCGTTTCTACCACGTATCATACAGCATCTAATTACTTTGGATATTGGGATGCTAACTACACAGATATTCAGAAGCCTATAACACCATCTCGTGCTTATGAGATTCTAGGTTATGATATTCTAGTACGTGCGGAAGGTCTATTGTATGACAACAAGTTTATAGGGGAGGCTTATGGTTACGACAAGCATCCACAGTATTATCAGGAGTTAATTCCGGAGTATGACATAACTTGGTTAGATGCTGTTACTGTTCTATATCGTGCTCTAGGTCAGGAAGAATTGTCCTATCAATTTCTAGCAACACCTGACCCATTCATTACACCAGAAACATCTCCAGCCGCAAAGGGTCTAAGTAACATAACTAACTTTGAAGCAGTCAGAGTTAACATGTTTACTAGTCATGCCAACATTATCAAGGAGTTAACGTCTAGTGCAAATAACGTAAATACTTATGCACTTGAATATGTTTATTGGAATAAGGCAATTAAAGATTGTCTAGTTAATTCAGACCTTAGAGACCAGCCTATCACTGCAAAGGACTTTTGGGTTCTAGCGGCTGATATGATGCAACTCTATGGTGAGCCTGTAATGACTGAGAAAGAGATTCAGGCTCTATTGCAGGTCTATGGTGCTGAGTATCCTGTTCAGTTAGGTGCTGACATTGCGGACAGTTGGGCTTATCTAAAAGCTCGTGGATGTCTGAATGTTGACATGACTTATGCCAATACAGTTTCTAGGGAACAGCTTCTAGATGTTGCTATGTGTATAAAAGACAAAGACTCTAGAACTAACTTTAAGGAACTGACTCTAACAGTATCTCTCGAAACCTCTATGCAGGACTTAGGTTATTTTCCTGTTAAAGATTTGAAGATGTCTGATAGCATTTCTAGGCACACTGAATATGATGCTACCGCTACTACGTACTTTGACTATCTTCTAGCGTATCCAAAATCCATTTGGTTAACGTATAATGGTCAAGAGCTTAGCAACTTTATCTTGTCTAACAGCACAGCAACAAACTCTACGCAGATTGAAGGTTCTAGTGTTGTTGGAATAAAAGAAGTAGCGGGCAATACATTTCTACATCTACGTATTCCTAAAGACTACACAGGCGCTGTCTATGCTCATCCTGTCTATGTTGACGGTAGCACACAGAAGATTCCTGAGAACTGTTACATTGCATTTGAGTCAGGTTGTCTAGGTGGTGGTATCTATAGTGCTTACACTCAGAATGCAGAGAAGACTATTCTATCTTATGTCAATAAAGATGTAAAGACATTTGATTCTATGGCAACTCAGGATTATGTTGAGTATGTAGATTATGTTAGAGCATGTGTTGAGAAGCCTGCTTCTACTACAGCAAGCGTAGTTGATACACCTCTACAGAAATTGTCTGTTACTTGGAATGGTATTACTACTCCTATGATTGCTCATGCTGCTACATCAACTACACACGGGAATAGAGTTTTCTACACTCTAGAGGCTACACCAAAAGACCTTGAACGTACAGCGGTTGAAGGCGAGTACAAAAGATACAATGATGACACTCTACGTAGTCTAACATACATGCAGAACATTTCTAGGGCAATCAAAAGCGCAGGTCTAATGTCTGCCGCTCAGTATCCAGCTCTACAGACTAGCACTGTTAAGACAATCTTTACTACGAGCTTAATTGATAATGCTACTGCTACAACTTTCAAAACTCAAAGCTCTATGTCAAGTTATGATTTAGTGTCAGCAGGAAACATTGAAGTCAATTGGAATGACCCTCTATCATTTAGCTCTAGTTGGGCTGATAACGGTTCTAGTACTACACCTAAAGATGTACCTACTCTATCCGGTTCAGCTGATGTCGATTTAAGACATGATGCAGTTACTCAGCTATCTTCTTTATGGAATGAAGACCATAGCTTTCAGTATGCTGAACTTAAAGCTATGTCAGATACTGCAAAGATGCAATTTGAACTGTCCTATCGTACAGCACCAAACGCCTTACCTACGAGCTTTGAGGAGTTTATGTCAAATAAGCTTGAAGGTAAAACTGCAAGTTCTACTGCACAACAAGGTGCAAACTCTACATCGCTTGCTTATCAATCACTAGCAGTTTCTATGCAGTCTGATGCAATTATGAATAGACGTCAGTCTATTATGTTAGCTTGGTCTGACCTTCTATCTGCAGGTGTTTGCTATGACACATTCAATGGTAAACAACCATCTCCTGCAAATGATGGTGTTTATTATATTAGTACCAACAATGGTATTTCTAAAGTGAATGTTTCTAATGCTACTATGCTTGTTGGGTCTACTTTCTATAACTTACATTCTGAGTCTAATAACGACCCAGACCCTATGCTTATCTATTATGACCCAAATCAGAAAGAGACTTATATTGACTTGAGATGTATCATTGGTTCTATTCTACCTGATGACTTCACTTATGTCAATGGTCAATATTCTACAACATCTAATAGCATTAGCGCAGGTCAAACTGCTGTTTACACTTTATCAGGTCAAGAGAACTCATCATCTCTCTATAAGTCAAAAGCACATCAAACCTTTAGTGTTACGAACAAAGACTCGAATTATCCTATCAACATTATCGAGTCTATTCCTCATTTGGATAATGTTCAAGACACTACAACACAGTATACTTACCATCCTAGTTTTGGCATGAGGTGCACATTAAATGCATTCAATCCTCTATCAAACTATCTACTGGCTCTACACAGTGTTGATGCAGGTTCTAGTGCTTCTCTATTTGTTTGGTATCCTAAAGTTGCGTTTTCCTCGAACGACATCTTTAGCACTCTATCACCAGGAGAGCAATACTCTATTGATGGTGTTGGAGCGGTCATACCAGACTTTAGTGGTTTGCCAGATGAACTCTCTAATGCACCATCTACAATTAGGGAAGTCATCTCTGATTATGAGAAAGCTTTAGACCCTAGTGAGGTTGAAGCTTGGTATGTGAAGTCTACTGAGTCAGCTCTAATCCATCTCTATGACTTGACAGGCGGTTCTTATTTTGTATCGCCTGACTATGTTATTAGAGAGTTTCCAATAGTTGATTCTACTATCTTGGAAACAAAGAATCAATGGCTGGAGCAGGCGCCAACTTCTAATGATGATGGCGCTATCTATTGGGCTTCAGGTGTAGGCTTTATCTATAACATACCTAAAGATGAGTCGTTCTCTATGAACAAATACTTGGCTGGCATTTACCCATTACCTATTGCATACGATTCTAGTTATAACATCAACAACTATAATGTCCCCTATTATGGTACTATCAATTATCTTGATGGTGATTCAGTTAAACAAGAATCTGGTGTGCCTTATGGTATAGCATTGACAACAAAAGGTTTTATTGATTTTAGAACAGGCGATAAGAGTGTCTACAAGTCAAAAGACATTCTACCTACAATCTCTAATAACCATAGTACAGATCTACCTTTCAAGATAGAAGACTTTATTATGGCGCCTTGTGGTGTAACTACCTTTATAGGTGGCTATTCCTATGAGTTTGCAGAAGCTTCTGAAATCAATGTAAATGCTACAAAGAGTAATTATGTCTTCTACGGCACTGAACGAATCTTCTATGACTTGTCTCAAAAGCAAGACACTCAGATTGCTTACAAGTTGTTTAGTGAGAGTTCTGATTATGCTAGTGTCACCTTAAATCCTTCTACTCGTTTCTATCGAGTTAATAGAAATAAGTATGGCTCATATCTAGCTTGTTATTCTGACAATGTTAGAGTCAACACAAAAGTTGATGTTAATAAAATTAACATTGAGGACACATACTCAGGTGACATAAGACAAACAATAGACAAAGTAAATTCGCTAATGGACTTAGATGGCGTCATAGGTTTACTGTGGACTATTCTACTGCAAATCATTCCAATGCTTCTATTGCTCTATGCTAGTTTGCTTCTAGTCGTCTCAGTGTTTACTACAATGAGATTCTTTAGAAACTTTTCGGAGCATGTATTTGATATCGTTAAGGTCTTGACTCTAGGCATGAGAGACTGCACATCTTGGTCTCCTCTAAATGGTATCATTGCTTCGGTTCTACTTTTAGCATCCGCGTCTCTATGGTTGAACGGGAATATCCTGTACATACTAGAAGCCTTTATGCGCTTCTTTGATATGTTGAAAAATTTGTAAAGGGAGGATAAATTGATATGTATATTAATCAATTGATTCTACTCTCGGGTGACCTATTCAGTCGAGAGTGGACAGAAGGCAACTTAAACCGAATCCCTTGGTTAGTGAATGTTTTAGGAACCATTGTCGGGATTGTTATCTCGGCAGGTGGATTTGGAATAGTTGCAGTATCTATCGCAAAGAACGTATTCTCAGCTGTCTATCTTCTAGCCCCTAAATTCTGGGACAATGTTGATGCAGTTAAGAAAGCAGTTGTTGATGGCGTTGAAGCCGGTATCAATGCAGGCACTTCTCATCTAGGTGGTGCAGGCACACATATCTCAGGTATCGCCACAGCTCTATTTAAATTATTGCCGAACGTTAAAGACCTGACAGACTTTGCAGGTGATGATGGTAAGGCAGTTGAGCTTTCTGCAAAAGGATACTTTCTATCTGCGGTGCCAAAGCTTATTGTGGCTGTATGTTTAGGTATGCTTATCTTCTATGGCTACACTACGAAGTTTGCAGAAGCCGCAGGTAACACAATGTCTTATGCCTTGGATTCTACTCTGGATAAATTTGACCCAGAGAAGATGGCACAGACAATCAACAAAAATTTAATAGTCTTGAAGTACTCTACAGCTGACTCTACAGACCCTGCTGACAAGGTAACCTACAAAGCTTCTAAGGAAGCAATGTCTATTATCTTGGCTCAGTATCCAGACATGGAGAAACAGCCTAAGCAGGAAACAGCCTATGCTGTAGAAGCATTGTTGCAAAGCGTAACACATAACTCAGATGTAGAAGCAGTTATCTCTTCTAATAGTTATAAGGTTACTGCAAATGCAGCATTCTTCACTTCTATGCCTGTCGTCTCTTCTTCTTACCTTGAGACATCAGACCCTAACATTAAAGTAGGCACAACAACGAATGGTGGCAAGGTATTTAAATATTCTTTCGCTACTTCTACTTTACCTTTAGGTACTGCTATTGATAATGGTAGTGACTATATTCAGATTACATTAAATGCTACACCTGTTGCGGCTTCTAACGTTTCTACTACAGAGATGGTAGCTTATACAGGACTTAATACAGTTGGTACAGTTGTTAGAGATTCTTACAAGATTACTCTACCTGGTCTAACTCTAGGTGATGCATCTGGCGAACTTAAAGGTTCTCTAGGTCGCTCTGTAACAGCATTTATTTATAGCTCTACATATGGCACAGACCCTATCGTTCTGAATCCAATCATTGAGTCTACAAGCAATGGTAAAGGTTCTATTGTCTTGAACTTTGATAAGACTGATAAGGACACTATTACTAATGCACAGTTCATTAAACTCGAGTTGTCAGGCTCTTGGACTATTTCTATTGTGGATGGTTCTAATACTGCTACATGGCAGGTTGGAACAGTAGTGGCATCCAAGGGTAACTCTAGTGCTTCTTATATGTTGACTTCTAGTCCTGATTATGATGAAAACGCAACATCAGGTAAAGACCTAAAATCAGCAATAGCTAAAGACGAATAAAGTATCATACGAGGGTGGGTTTAGGCTCACCCTCTATATACTTGTAAGAGGTCTTTTTAAAAGGAGATATAATGAAACAGAAGTTTTTATGTATAGTACTAAGTATCTGTCTATTGGTACCTAGTATAGCCTTAACCCCAATACAAGAGGTAAAGGCGTCAAGTTATAGTGATTTTGGATTTACAACAACAGAGTTCACACCAGGTTGGAATAGTATTGGTGAAATAAAAGTAACTGATATGGGTGAAGGTGTTTCTGCAACTGGTTACAGTGAAACAACTCCACTTATAAAGAGAGCCTCTACAATCATACCAACAATGCTTGAGTTTGGTGGTGTGAAGGGTTCTGATAAACGTTATGATGTAACGGATACCGAATTCTATAACTTGCTAGTAAGCTATTATTTTGATGAAGCTGGTGCTAGGGATGCATTATTGAATAAGTTCGATTCTACTCTTGTTGAAAAGCTGGATGGTTCAAAAGACAAAATTACTACATTCTTAAAGATGTATTTTTCAGCTGATGAACTTAGAGATCATTCTCCAGAGACGAATCAAGGTCACTGTTTATATCAGATTGAATATTGTAATCAGTCTCTAGCATGCTTTCTAATTAAAGGGCGTTTTATATATGTATATAGGACTTTTGATAATAGTTATGCTGACGATACTACAAAAGTATTTTACGCTGAGTCTTCAAAGTTCTATGCACCAAGCGCCTATAATGCTCCTGAAGATTACAATGCATGGGCGAACAAAATATTTGATGAAGGTACTTCACAAGTAATTGGAGAGAATTTCTTTACTTCCAAAATAAATAAGTCTAATGGTCAAGGTCAAGACATTAACTATTTAGGTATCTTTCTAAAATGTGGTGATGCTGAGTTTAGTGGTGGTAGTCGTTCTGGAGAAGTATCTTTAAAATGGTACAATGCAACAGGAATGCAAGGAAGTAAAGCAGTTAATCCTCTAGCTGTTTGTGCAATCAATTCTGTCTTGGAGATGAACTCTACTGTCGATGGTGTAGACTTTAATAGTATGACAAACGCTATTGCTAAGGATACATATCGTAAAGTAACAAATGCTACGACAAGT
>Ga0256869_1000739_pt1 | contig 14639 bp, 13 predicted proteins | sample RumenRJG_05RNA_FD_186096 | JGI IMG/M metagenome (GOLD analysis project Ga0256869, IMG submission 186096) | Metatranscriptome of bovine rumen microbial communities from Lethbridge, Alberta, Canada - Rumen RJG_05 (Metagenome Metatranscriptome) | ecosystem: Host-associated > Mammals > Digestive... | reverse complement strand
TCTGAGGATGCTTCAAATCCCGGCCTTGCAAAAAAGGCGAAAGAAGCTCTCACGAATATCATGAAGCTCAAGGAATACGCAGAGGTTCGCGGAAAATCAACTGACAGCTTTGCTGACAGCACGATTCTCCAGAACTTGCTGAGATACAAGGAAAAGTACAATCTGACTTTGATTACACAGGATCATGAACTGGCGCAGGATGCGCTTGCATTGAACAGAACAGGTTCTGTAAACAGTTTCGGTCACACCATCACGGTCAAGAAGATCAATAAATACGGTTTCCTTACTCTCATTGTTGAGGATGCGGCATCTGGTCTTGATAAGGAGCAGCGGAAAGCAGTCAGAACGCCTACTGCAATTACACCGTTCCGCATCTCAGACCAGATGTATAATGGCAGTTTCGCATATGACAGAGTGACGGAAGAATTCAAAGAAGGTTCCGTACTGTACGCTACTGATGGTACGAACTCAGTTCCATTAACCGTAGGTGGGCTTGTCGGCGAAGGCGGCGAAGGTGCTGTATATGATGTTTCCATAAGAAACGGATACAGCTCTGCTGCGGTTATCAAGCTGTTCAATAATGGTGAGCCCGGCGATAAAAAACCGTTTTATAGCAGAAAAAAGGTTGATTTGCTAGTCAAATCAAAACTAAGAAATTCCTCCGTTTGTTTTCCTGAAATGATTGCAACCACTGCTTCGGGCAAGGTGGTAGGCTATGTGATGCCGAAAGTTAAGGGCATTACATTACACAAGCTTTTGATGAGTGCTAAGGCCAGCATAAATAAGGCCTTTCCGGGAGCAACAAAAAAAGAGATGGTTCAGCTCTGCATCGCCATTATTACTGCGGTAAAATATTTGCACGACAGAAACATCATCATCGGCGATTTGCAGTGGGATAATATCATTGTTGAGTCACCAACAAAAATCTCAATCATTGACACCGATAGTTTTCAGCTGAATGAGTTCACATGCCCTGTCGGTAAAGTTGCTTTTACGGCACCGGAGCGTCAGAATCAAGCATATGGAACATACATGAGAAAACTCTCTGATGATCTTTTCGCATTAGCAACCATCATATTCCTCATTATGATACCGGGAAAATTCCCCTATGATATGCGAGGCGGAGATGATGTTCAGCAGAACATCATTAATGGTGATTTTTCATATGCTAACGGCGAAAATGCCAACGGGCTCGCTCCTATGGGTAACTGGCGCTTTTGCTGGAGCCATCTCCCCAAAGAGTTGAAGGATGCGCTCTACAGCACCTTTAGAAAGGGTGAAAAATACAACACACCTGATACCCGCCTAAACGCTGGTCAGTGGCTTTCGATCTTCCAGCGGTATCTCAGAAGAATCGAAAATGGTGAGATACAGAATATTGATCCGATGTCATTGGATATCATTCCGGTACGCCTGAAGTATCAGCAGGGCGTGGAATACGCACGTTGCCTCGATTGCAGAATCGAGTACAGAAAAGACATCCTTGAAAAAGGGCACGGCTATTGTCCTCGTTGCCTTGATAATGGCGAGGAGTACGAGTGTGCCGAGTGCGGAATGCCATTGATTTATACCAGAAGAGAGCAGTATAAAGGGATCAAAAAACATCCTACTTGCCCTATTTGTCATGAAAAAGACAAACAGGCTTACGAATACAGAGTGTGTCCTATTGACGGAAAGCAGTTTACCATTACAATCGGCGAGTACAAATACCACACTTCTAAGGGATTGGAATTGCCCGTCCGCTGCCCTGATTGCCGTGCTGCTGGACGTAAAGTTGTAAAACCAGTGAGGGTGAGCACACCAACATATACAAGACCGGCTTCGCAACCTTCGTATAATCGCCCTGCTGCATCACAACCGAGTCGTCCGAGACCGGCAGCTACTCCACAGAAACCGCAGCCTAAAGCCTCTTTCTTCGATAAGCTGAAAAAGCTGTTTGGTATTTAACTAAGTTTATTTTTAAGGAGGAAAACTACAATGATTAAATCCAATTTTGCGATGGCGGCCAACAAGGACCTTTTCGATAATCCTTGCCAGCGTCTGCCCGTGTGTCTTTGCCTCGATATCAGCGGATCAATGGGCAATAACGGCAAAATCGATCAGCTTAATAGAGGCGTAGCCCTTTTTTTATAAGTCTATTCAGGACGATGAAATCACTACCAACTCTGCGGAAATCTCAGTGGTAACTTTCGGAGAGTATCCGCCTGTAGCGAAATGCGTTCGTGATTTTGCGAGAGTAGACATTCAGCAGACTCCGCCGGTTCTCACCGCATCAGGATACACTCCTCTTGGTGAGGGTGTTAATCTTGCGCTTGATCTTCTGGAAAAAAGAAAAGAGAGCTATCGCAAGGCAGGAATCAGCTATTTCCGCCCTTGGCTCATTATTATGTCTGATGGCAATCCTGAAGGACATAGCCCCGCAGAGCTGGTTAGAGCGCAGCAGCGAGTTGCCAAGATGACCGCTGGTAAGGGAGTTTTATCACTTCCGATTTCCATCGGTAATTATGATAACCCCGAACTTGCAAAATTTGGTGACGGTGCCCTGCTTCACCTGAAAGAGGATAGCTTTTCCAACTTCTTCAAGTGGCTTCATAAGAGCGTTTCGGAAAGCAGTTCTTCCACCCCAGGCGAAGAGCCTGATTTTAAGAAACTTCTTGCTGATGCGAAATCATGGAGCAGCGATTTTTAATCAACATAATGGGCTATGGGAATCTCAATCGGGGAGGAAATCACAATGGATAAATCTAATTCGGCAATAGCAGCCAATATGGATCTCTTTGATAATCCCTTCCACCGCCTGCCCGTGTGTCTTTGTCTCGACATCAGCAGTTCGATGAGCTTTAACGACAAAATCGATCAGCTTAACAAGGGTATGGCACTTTTCTATAAGGCTATCGGAGAAGATGAGGACACAACGAACGTGGTTGAGATTGCTGTTGTTACTTTTGGTGAATTTCCGCCTGTGGCAAAATGTGTGCGCGATTTCTCAGGAGTTGACATTCAGCAGACTCCGCCGGTACTAAATGCATCGGGATACACGCCTTTGGGTGAAGGGGTTAACCTTGCACTTGATCTTATTGAAAAAAGAAAAGACTGTTTTCGTAAAGTGGGGATCAGTTGTTTCCGCCCGTGGCTCATTATTATGTCTGACGGTAATCCTGAAGGAAATAGCCCTGCGGAACTTGTCAGAGCGCAGCAGCGTGTCGCAAAGGCGACCGCTAATAAAAAAATAATAACCCTTACGATTTCTATCGGTAATGATGATAATCCCGAACTATCAAAAATGGGCGGCAATACATTGCTTCATCTGAAAGAAGACGGCATTTCTAACTTCTTCATACAGCTTTATAAGAGCATTTCTGATTATCTTACACCAGGCGAATAGTCTTGATGCAATATCATATTTAAGCGATTTTTAATCAACAAAATGGGCAGGGAGGATATGTTCCTCCCTGCTTAAAGGAACAATAGAAGGTGAATGATATGTGGTTAATGAACGGGACAGCCGTCCAAGGAAGAGGACACATCTCTGAAGGTGTGCCATGTCAGGATAAAATAGCATCAAAATCCAATGGTAAAATAAATGTAATCGCACTTGCGGATGGCGCAGGTTCTGCAGCATTGTCTCATATAGGAGCGGAAAAGTGCGTGGATACAATTACACAGTATTTCTTGGATCACTTTGATGATTGCTACTTCGGTGATGAAGATAGTGTCAAGCAGCGTATCTACGAAGTCCTCATAGAGAATCTGCAACAATTGGCAATAGACAATGAATGCGATATCAAAGATCTGGCGAGCACACTTCTTTGCGTAGCAGTGACAGACGACCGCGTCATCACGCTTCACCTTGGAGATGGTATCATTGCATATTATAACGGTCAGTCTGTTAAAGTTTATTCTGCTCCTGACAACGGAGAATTTGCTAATGTAACCCATTTCGTGACAAGTTCTAATGCCTTGAGTAAGATTAGGATTCGGAAAGAAGTATTGTCGGATGCCACTGCGTTTTACCTTATGTCAGACGGAGCTGGAACAAGCTTATATAGTCCGCAGCAAAAAGCCGCATCAAATGCATTAAAAATGATGTCGGATTTGAGCCTTTTGTATTCCAGAGATGATGTTTGCGAAGAGATTACGAACTTCTTTACAACAAGCATCGGAACTAAGACATTAGACGATTGCAGCGTTGTTTATATGGTAAAACACAAGCGGACGATTGATACCTTCTGCCAAATGTCCTATAACGAACAGTTGGATTTGCTTGGTATAAAGCGCGGAACTAGTCATGAAAGAAAAAGGTATAGACGCTTTTGTGATGTGATTAGGTTTTGTGAGACAGAAAGAAGTTTGCAGGCTGTTTCTAGGAGAATTGGAATAAAACCCAAGTATGGAAAGAAGTATGTCGAAAGATTGACAAATATAGGTATGCTAAAAAAAGAAAGTAGCAATATTTATGTTAATGCAAATAACGCAAGTGGATATTAGGAAGTTATAACTGTTAATGCACCGGTCGCGTCATTCCAAATGGTATAGAGCGAATAGCCTTAAACGGGAAGTACAAAAAAACATCCACAAACATCTTGACATTTCTGGCGAAATGTGCTATAATAATAGTATAAATATTGAAGGGGGTGAACGAAATGGAGAATAAGGAAGTTAAGACTGTGGAAATCGAATCCACAACCGCTGCTGAGCTTGACGCTGTTGATGTCGAAATTCTTGAATGCTCTATGACTCAGAGATGTTAAAGCTTGGCGGAACAACGCATTGAGGGCAAGGTGGGCATTCTTTTGATCAATGTTCATCTTGCTCTTTTTGTTTACTGCTTATAATCTCCCATAGGAGGAATGATAATATGATATGGCTTAAAGATGCAGATACGACAATGGGCGGAAAAGCCTATGGATTGGCTGAGTTGATTAAGGCGGGCTTCAAAGTTCCTGATGGATTTGTTGTATCAAATGATGATATAAAACTTATTATTTCTGGAGAAAAATCTGGATTAGAATCTTTTCTGGACAAGTTTCCAACTTCGACATTGTTCGCTGTGCGATCATCCGCTGCTGCTGAGGATGGAAGTGACAACTCATATGCAGGAATGTTCGAATCAAAGCTCAATGTTCCAAATAGTATCTCAGAGGTAATTAGTGCGATTAAATACGTCAATAAAAGCGCGGGCTCTCTCCGAGTAAATGAATATTCTGAAGGTCAGGAACAATTTATGAATGTTGTTGTTCAAGAGATGGTCGAGCCTAGAATTGCTGGTGTCGCCTTCTCTAAGGCTGTAGATACAAATGGTGAAGATGTTATTTTACTCGAGATTGTTGAAGGCTTAGCCGATAAATTAGTATCGGGTAAGACAAAAGCATCTCGTGTAATTGCACAGAAAAAGGTATCAATCGATTGCGATGATCAAATTTTGCTGTACGGAAATGCTCTCGACTGTTCAGGTATTAGTGATTTAGTTAACCAAGTACGACGCGCTGCTGATTACTTTGAGAGGGATATGGACATTGAATGGTGTATTGATAGTGAGAATACTGTATTTCTTGTACAAGCAAGGCCAATCACAAGAGTACCTGTAATAAACGAGGGAAGTTCTTCCGGAATCATTGCATCACATGGCTATGCAAAAGGTCAATCTTTCGTTATTGATGAAGATCTTGACGACGAGGATATACTAAGATTAATTGAAGAATTCCCTGATGATGCAATCCTTGTTGCTGCAACAACGGATACGCAATATCTACCTGCGATGAAAAGAGCTTCTGGAATAATAACAGAAGAAGGTAGTGCGTTATCTCACGCCGCAATCGTTTCACGAGAAATCGGAATACCGTGTATTGCAGGCTTTAGAAATGCGCTTTCCCTATTCCCGACTGGCGGACAATTAACGCTAGATGCAAATAATGGATCCATAACATATAATGGGATAGTACATCAGTTAACACATAAAAAGAGTTTTAATTTTGCGGATGTCTATTCTTTTGATAACATGATTGAAATGCAGTTTGGAGATAGCATAGTATTATTTCAACCAACATTCGATGGTATTGCCATGTATACATCATGGGATACGACTATTCAAGATGCTGAAAGTTATGAAGTGTTTGCAAGAAAAGCGTTTGGATCTGCCACTGTTAGATGTACAAACGAGAAATATGCTTGGTATTTTGAGTATAGTCGATTCCAGATGCTTCCTTTTTTCTCGGATCTCTGTAATTCGGTTAAGAAAGCTTGCAATCAATTTGATCTTGAAAAAATAAGTTCTCTTTATAAAAATGCGGTTTCTATTCTAGAAAAAATAGTGTGTGCGAAGAAGAAACTGAACCCTTATGATAAAGTTGTCGTTGAAGAAATTTGCATGGCTTATCATTTTATTTTAGATATGCTTCTCCCCAACGGATATGCCATTCAGAGTGCGTACTTTAAGTCTTTGCCGCTGCTAAAAGATGAATCGATATCTTTTAGTGATATTCTTAATGGCGTAACTTTACCTGATACTGAAAAAAAGAATAGTATATCTCAAGTTTATGATTTTATCACACTCGTTGGTCAATGCCGTAATGAAATATGTGATAAACTTGTAACTTTAGGTGCAATGACCTATGATTATTTTGATACCCGTATTGACCGTATGCAAGAAGGCTTGAAATACGCTAACCTCGATTCTAATATTGATGTTTCAAATGTTGAGACTGCTTTTTACTCATCTTTATCATTATCAGAAAGCGTTCTGAGCTTGACAGCAGATTTGGAAAAATTGGTATAGTAGCAACAAGAAGCGCTTGATTAAACTAGATTAGGCGCTTCTTATTATACTAAGAAAAATGGAGTGGGAATCTTGACTTATTCAATAAGAAAAAATGACAGAGCTAAGGTTGTGTTTTTACCTGATTATACTATTTTGTTTAATGTTGGCTCTCAACGCGGAAAAATGAAGTTGCCTATAAATCTCTATGAACAAATTTACCGATTATATAAAGAGGCGGTTATTATTTGTGTCGATACGGATCAATCGTTATTGAACCGCCTGATTGAAATAGGGATAGTTATCGAAGCAGACTCTAGTTTTATTAAATATAACGGAACGAGGTATGAGAAGACAAACTATTTATTATATGACCTATTTGATTCAAATACCATACTCGATTCTATTCAAACAAAATGTGTGATGATTATTGGATTAGGCGGGATTGGAACAGAAGTGCTAAATCATTTTATCGCGGCTGGAATAACTAAATTTGTTTTAATTGAACACGATACCGTTTCTGAGACTAATTTAAATAGACAGTTTATATATAAAATGACAGATATCGGAAGAAGCAAAGTCGATGTGGTAGCAGAGTATATAGGCGATAAATTATCAGGAGCGAGAGTAACCACATATAAAAGAAAAATCGAAAGTGGAAAGCAACTTTATGATATAGTCTCCGAAGAAAAAAACATAGATATTATTATTTGCGCTGCAGACACTCCACCATGCTATATTCAAAAGTTTATCACCGATGTTTCATTAGATACAGGTGTACCATGCGTTTTTTGTGGGGTTGGTATAGAAGATGGCTATGTTGGACCACTATTAACTGATAAGAGCATAACAAAAGAGTATCAAAATTCCTTTACCGCTTTCATTGAATCAAAAGCGCAAGTATTCCCATCAGCAGGGTCATTCAGTATTACAAATACTATTATAAGCGCCTACCTTGCTAATGATGTGATTATGTTTCTGGCTAATAAGTATGAATATGTGAAATCACTCAATAAAACATACAATATGAGAATGATTACAGGTGATAATAATGAATCCTAAAAATGCGATTAGCACCATAGATCAATTTAATAACATTTATACAAAACCAATACTCATATACTTTTGGGAAACAATAGAGAATAATATTAAAGAAATAAAAAATGCCTTGAAAACATACGGAGTTGAAATAGTTTTTCCGGTTAAGGCGTTTCCATATGCAGATTTTCTCGCTAGGATGCCACAGCTTGGAATAGGGTTTGATGTATCAAGAAAAAGCGAATATAGACTAGTAGAAAAATTTTGTTATGAAACAGAAACGGTAACATATTCGGGGGTAATCCCATTAGATTTTAAAGCTGTTAATTCTATTATAGGATTTCATAATGTCATATGTGAACCAAATACCCCACACTATGCTTACCGAATAAACATTAACCGAAGCGGGCTCAGATTTAGCCATTTCGGTGTAGCAGAATGGAGGAACATTCACAATCGAAACGATATCAAGAATATTCACATACATCTATCTGATGTTTCTAGAAACACAGAAGAGTTTTACGAACTGTTTATTAGTGCTATTGTTGAAATTGCAGAAACATTCCCAAATCTTGAAATTCTTGATATTGGAGGAGGATGGGATAAGATTTACTTTACAAGTCTTATTAACCTCGTAAAAGAAATACGATCGCTGATAGGAAATAGAATTAGAATTATAATCGAGCCTGGAAATTTGATTTTTAAAGACGCCGGATTCCTTATTACAAAAGTTGTTGGTAAAAACAGATATTATAACAAAAATATTATTTATTTAGATTCATGCCGTGAAGCACATGCCAAATGGTCAAATCCAAAACTGGTTAATGCTGATCAACTTCAAATATCCGATAATTCACTTGTGCTTTGCGGATGTTCGTGCGATGAAAATGATGTATTTGGACTGTATAAAACGGCATATTGCCCATCGATTAAAGAACTTTTGATGTTTTCAGATATTACGCCATATTCAGCAGCTTGGAATACTTCATTTAATGGTATAGAGAAAGCAGAGATGATAATATATGAGTAGTGATTATTGGCATAGAAGAAATCAAGAACTTGAGATTCTTTGTATGCCACTCCATTGTGGGGATTCCACCTCTGGAGCATTAAGCGAAGTAAAATCCGACAAGCGCGAAATACGAAAAAGATTAAGGCAAATGAGTTGCAACAACCTAGATTTGACCGCCCCAACAGAAAAAAACATCTTGGACTGCTCTTTTAATTATGAGTATCAAAGATACGATGGGATTATCTCGTATAGATACTCTTCAAATATTATTCCATTGTTTAATGACAAGCGAATTGCAAAGCGCACTTTCTTCACTTCAAGCGGTATGGGAGGAATCTCATCTTTTTTTATATCATTATTTGCTTATGGAAGATATAATATCAGGCATTTACCCGATATCTATTTTGAAACAATTGATATTCTCAGTCGATTTAATAGAAAAGACGGAATGCCTGTGTATTACATCGATTCCATACAAATTGATACTGATAATAGTTTTCTAGAATTATTCAATAGTTCAAATAACAGGATTGTTGTTTTGGATACAACTTGTTGGTCATATAATCAAACTTCCGAAATAATAAAAGAACTATTAGGGCAGGGGCACATTTGTATAGCTCTAAGAAGCCACACGAAGTTAGATATGCTTGGAACAGAGTATTCCAAACTTGGTTCAGTTACATATTATATTTCAAAGTCTTCTAAACATGAGCAAATAGAAGTAATGAAGGAAATGTTATCTAATCATATGCGCATGATTGGACATTTAGGGATTTGGGCGACACCAGATGCATTTCCTGCTTTTTGGCGTGATGAAAGATTTATAGCTGCAAGTACAAATCGAACGATTGCGATACAAAAAGCCAATAGGATGGCTGCGAAAACGCTAATAGAGCAGAATACAATCCCATTTGTATTGCCAGCTCATAGCTTGTTTATTCTATTACAAATCTTTGAGAAAACCAACGACGCCACTAAAAAACTTACTGCGTTTATAGAGATGTTTGTGGAAAAAGAAAAGTCGTTAGGTCTTCCAATAAGAAGAGCGACTGGATTTGGGTTTGATGATGTTGTTGTAGATGTGTATTATGACAATCAAGCTAAAAAAAATATAGTTAGAATTGCATTTGGTGACATTCCATTTGAATTTATAGAGATTATAACAAAGGATCTGCAGGGGGCCATGTATAATGATTATTAAAATTGATACGATGCCATTAAGCAGCACGCCCACTTATTCGTCAGACTATATAAGTAGATTGATTTACTCTGCAAGCTCGGATCCCCTATTAACGCTGAACCAATCATCAAGAGAGTATGAACCTAATTCATGCACCGATATTATCACTAGTGATTACAAAACATATATCATTAATATAAGATCCGATTTGTGTTATGATAATGGCCGTCGTTTATATTCATCGGATTATGTTCAGCACATAAACTCTCTTAAAAACAAAATGTGCTATATTGGACTTTTCTTAAAAAAAATCTACATGTGTAAAGTTATTGATGAATTCTCGTTTGAAATTGAATTATATGAACCTGATATCTATTTCAAGTATGTTCTCTCGATGTATCAATTATCTCCGATATTAGACGCCGGTCATTCATGTGGTCAGTATAAAATTGATAGCATCTCTAATAATGCTATTTCTTTAGTACCAAATGTTTTTTACAGAAAACAAGCTAGTCTTTCAGGTCTTTTATTCTCCGTGTCTAATGACTATGAAAAGGACATCGCATTATTTTACAAAAAAGAAATTGATGCTACAAATAATACTACATTTCCATATGAAAGAATCCAACAGCATGATGATGTAAAGATTGTCCCAAGTTACATTTGGGCAAATCTATCATTTTCTCCTATCATTTTGGCAAAACACTATTCGATAAGAAAAAAAGTGCGTGATGCAATAAACACTTCAGAGTTATACAAGCTATTCAACGGACATGTGATTCCAACAATTAACTATTTAACTACTGATTATGAAAAAGAAAGCTATTATAATACTAGTGGAGATAGGACGTTGGAGAAGATTACCCTTACGATGGGGTATGACCCGTTTTATCCAAATTCAATTATTGCAAATATAATAAAGAAACAACTAAGTGCTAATGGAATTGACATCGTACTTAAAGAAAATGTATACGGTAGACCTAACAAGAATGATATAAATTTAACACTGATGTATCCACCTTTTTTACAAGATATTGCTTTTTATTATTCACCTTATTTTAGCGCTTTGGCGAGAATAACACGGAATGATTCATTTATAAGAGAGATTGAAGGCGTAAAGAAAGCAGACCATCCTTGCATTAACGGTGTATTATCAGAATTATTCATGGAATCTATTCCCAGTATTCCGCTCGTAAAAATGAAAAGTATATATTTAATAAATCAGGCTTATTCTGTTTTTGACTTTTGGGCATGTAATTATCAAGACTTATAAAGGAGATTTTATGCTATTATTATCAGTTTGTAATGCTTCAATTAATTTTGGTTGGGGCTCGATACTGAATGATGTTTCCTTCGATATTTCGGAGGGAGAGAGAGTTGGATTAGTTGGTAAAAACGGTTGTGGTAAATCCACATTATTCCGTGTTATAGTTGGCGAAGAAACCCTGACTTCAGGACATTGTGCAATTAGCCATAACTGCACAATAGGTTATTTTAGACAGATAGAAAACTTTTCCGCTAACACCACTGTTAGAGAAATTATGTTGAATGCTTATCCTGAGTTGGCTCAAATAAAGCATCAAATGACTGAATTAGAAAAACAAATGGGAGAACCAGACTGTGATTATGAACAGTTACTCCCACAATACTCTATTCTTCAAGAGAAATTTGAGCATTTGGATGGGTACTCTGTAGATGTCAACATCGAAAAGTCCGTAAATTCATTCGGTTTTTCTGTTGATGTGTTAGATAGACCGTTTGATGGATTCAGTGGTGGAGAAAAAACAATGTTATTGCTTGCTCGTGCAATGATCAATAGCCCTAATCTGCTTTTACTAGATGAACCTACAAATCATCTCGATTTGAAATCAATAGAATGGCTTGAAGCATTTCTAAGAGAATTTAAAGGCGCTGTTTTAGCAATATCACATGATAGATATTTCCTGGATAGGACTGTCAAAAAAATTATAGAGATAAATAACCGCGGTTCATGCGATGTGTATTTCGGAAACTATAGCACATACATATTAAAGAAAAAAGAAAAACAGTTGCGTGATTATGAAGAATATGAGAATCAACAAAAAGAAATTCAAGCTATGAAAAAATCGATTGCAACATTAAAGGATTGGGGGAATCGTGGCGGTAATTTAGGACTTCATCGGAGAGCTGAGAGTATTCAGAGAAAACTAGAACGCCTAGATGTTATAGATAAACCTATTGAGGATAGAAAAGTTGAAGCTGATTTCACATCAACAAATCGATCTGGAAAAGATGTATTGGTTTTAGAAGCTATCAATAAATCATATTCAACCAAAACTGTACTATGCGACATAAATTTGACACTTAGGTATGGAGATAAAATTGGAATCCTTGGAGAGAACGGAGCAGGTAAATCAACACTTATAAAGCTTATTTTAGGCGTGATAGAACCTGATTCGGGTGTTTGTAAAATAGGAGCTAATGTCAAAATTGGATATATACCACAGGAACTCGATTGCTTTACACCTGAGAAAAGCATCCTATATAATTTTATGCGAGAATATGATGGCTCTGAAGCGTCAGCTCGTAGTATACTTGCTCAATTCTTATTTACTCAGGATGATGTTTATAAGCTGGTAAAATCACTTTCTGGTGGAGAATTAGTAAGGCTTAGGCTTTGCCAACTGATGCAACAAGATGTTAATTTGTTGATTTTAGATGAACCGACAAACCATTTAGATATTCTTTCAAGAGAGACCATTGAACAAGCCCTTCTCAATTACGAAGGCACTGCGATAATAGTTTCGCACGATAGATATTTCTTAGACAAAGTTGTATCAAGAATTGTGATATTAGAAAACAATACTTGCAAGGAATTCTATGGGAACTATTCTGATTTTATAACTCAAGTAGATAACAACCAATGATGCAGAATGCAATATGCTTAATATCTCATCAGATAATTCCCTTGACTAAGACGATTTCTATTTCTTTATTACTCAAGTAACAGAATGCTTCATAATAAAGTGTTTCATTCTCATTCACCTGTATTTCTAAATACCTTTACCATCAATTAAAAAGCACCCTCTTTCAAATAACAGCCCCACCTTTCATTTGCATATTGTTGTTTGTGGAAAACTTTGAGTTAACTCTGTAACGAAAATTGATATGTTATACTGACAGAGCAGTCGACAAACACCCAAAGATCTGGTATAATAGAAATAATCAAACCAGAAGGGGTAAAAGTAATGAAGTACAGCAAAGAATTCAAAGAAGAAGCATTAAAGCTTTCCGATGAAATCGGACTGAAAAAGGCTGCTCAGCAGTTAGGAATCCAGTATTACACGCTGTCAGACTGGCGTTCAAAGCGGAGTGCAGCGATCAAGCATCAGAAGGATCAGATGTCCGACGAAGAGCTAAAGCAGCGTAATCTGGAGCTGGAACGCGAAATTGCCGAGCTGCGTAAAGCAAACGATATCCTCAAGGACGCACTCGGTTTTTTCGCAAGAGACCGGAAGAAGTAAAGACAAGCGAGCGGCATCTGTTCGTCAATGAGTTCCGCAGCAAGTACGGCGCAAAGGCAATCTGCAAATTCCTGAAAATCAGCGAATCGGGTTATTATCGCTGGCTCAGGAATCAAGGCAAACCCGGCGCGCGAAAGATTCTTCTGGTCAAGATACAGGGCATCTTAGCAGAGCATCCGGATAATCGGAATTACGGTGTCCGCAGGATGCAGACGGCGCTCGCACAGCGCGGGACGCATGTCAGCATCCGTACCGTGTACCGCACCATGAGCGAAGCCGGACTGATCCACAGGCATCGCAGACCGCACGGAATCACCAAGGCTGATACGGCAACACAGGACAAAGAGAATCTGATCAAGAGAGATTTCACAGCTTCTGCACCGCTGAAGAAGCTCCTGACGGACATCACTGAAGTCCAGTGCGCAGACGGAAAACTCTATGTCTCGCCGGTTCTTGACTGCTATAACGGCGAGATCGTTGCTCTCGAAATGCGTGATAACATGAAGAAGGAACTCTGCATAGATACCGTCAGACAGCTTCGACAGAAGTACGGACGGCTCGAAGGAACGATCCTTCACAGCGACCGCGGCTGCCAGTATACCAGTTATGCTTTTCGCAAAACACTCGTATCAGCCGGGCTGATCCAGAGCCTCAGCGGCACAGCACATTGTTACGATAACGCCCGAATGGAGAGCTTCTTCGCCACCCTGAAAAAGGAGAAACTGTATCAGCTCCCGACCTACAGAATGAAGCGTGAAGAGGTCAAAACAGCCGTCTTCAGATACATCTTTGGTTACTACAACACCCAGAGAATCAACAGTTTCAACAAGGATGGCCTCCCACCTGTGGCGCTAAGGTCTTCAACCGGGCTGGCTCACCATGCCGCCTGATACCTGTCTATTACAGATTTTGGGTATTCTCTGACTGCACATTTCTTGACAATTCCAAATAACAGCTCATTTTCCTCATACCTACGGTATTTTCTTCACAAACAACACTAAGAAAATGATTGGTGGTTGCACCCTCAAATAAAAGCCCTGCACTTTCAAACGAAAGCCTGACCTTTCATTTGCATAGTGTTGTTTGTGGAAAACCTTTCATTTGAAGGTGAGAGATGACCTATCAGCATACAAAAAGGACGCTTCCAATAAC
>Ga0256869_1000723_pt1 | contig 14792 bp, 12 predicted proteins | sample RumenRJG_05RNA_FD_186096 | JGI IMG/M metagenome (GOLD analysis project Ga0256869, IMG submission 186096) | Metatranscriptome of bovine rumen microbial communities from Lethbridge, Alberta, Canada - Rumen RJG_05 (Metagenome Metatranscriptome) | ecosystem: Host-associated > Mammals > Digestive... | reverse complement strand
CTTTATATCATATAAGGGCGAAGCCTATTCCGAAGAAGTCGGAGCGGCATCCAAAACTCTTAAACGTCTCGGCGCTAAGGTTGAACGCGCTGAATCCTATAAAGATGTCCCGGAAGAGATCTCCGGACATGTATTTCTAGTTATATCCAGAAAGTAATTGTTTCACGTGAAACAATCATTTTTATCCGGTATGCCCACAGTGGCACAATTGTTTCACGTGAAACATTATATCTATATATAGTGGCGGGATCCTTTCAGGGACACAATTTGCATTATGCATTAATTAAAGGCCACCGAAATCACCAAAACCACACATTAAAAGGCATATATAAAGTAGAAAACCTTTGCCAAAAAGAGCTATAATACACGGAAGTGTTTAATCGGGATCTATGTCCCGCAGGAGGTTTTTAGATGGGCAAGGCAATTGCTATTTTCAATCAGAAAGGCGGAGTCGGCAAGACTACGACCAACATCAATCTCGCAGCATGTCTCGCGAAGAAAGGAAAGAAGGTCCTCATGGTGGATATCGACCCTCAGGGCAACACCACCAGCGGAATAGGTATCCGCAAAAGGACTCTGAAGAATACTCTCTATGACGCGCTCATAGACATGGATTTTGATGTTCGTAAAGCCGTTCTTCCAACGTATACGGAGAATCTCTTCCTCATACCGGCAAGTGTTGATCTGGCCGGCGCAGAGGTCGAGCTCGCGCAGCTTGAGGGCCGTGAAGGCAGACTCAAAAGGGTCATCGACGCAGTAAGAAGCGACTATGACTACATACTGGTCGACTGCCCTCCTTCACTCGGAATCCTTACAATCAACTCGCTTACCGCTGTAAACAGCGTGCTGATCCCTATCCAGTGCGAGTTCTATGCGCTTGAAGGTGTAAGCCAGCTCATAAGCACCATCGAAAAGGTCAAGGAAAGACTGAACCCGTCTCTTTACATTGACGGCGTAATCCTGAGCATGTTTGACGGAAGGACAAACCTTTCGCAGGCTGTAGTCCAGGATGTAAGAAACTTCTTCGGACCTGCAATGTACGACACTATTATTCCGCGAAATGTCAGACTGGCCGAGGCTCCGAGTTACGGACGCGCTATCCTCGATTACGATCCTAGCGCTCAGGGTGCCAAGGCGTATCAGGAATTCACTAAGGAGTTCCTGGCCAGAGAAAGAGCAAGAAAGAAAGCGAAATAACAATGGCTAAGAAATCAGGACTGGGAAGGGGCCTTGACGCGCTTTTCGCTGATGCAGCCCCAATAATGGAAGAACCGGCAGCAGCCGAAACGCCTTCAAAAGTCAAGGAAAAGAAGGAAAAAGCAGCCTCTGCAGAAAGCGAGGACAGAGTCCTCTATATCGACATCAACGACATCAAGCCAAACAGCGCACAGCCGAGAAAGAACTTTGACGAGGAAAAACTTGCAGAACTTGCCAATTCGATCAGAGCCAACGGAGTCATCCAGCCGCTGATCGTAAGGGAGAGCGCCGGCGGCTATGAACTGGTAGCGGGCGAAAGAAGATGGCGCGCATCCAGGCAGGCAGGTCTCAGGACGGTCCCGTGCATTCTGAGAAACTTCGACGACAGGCAGAACGCTATAGTCGCGATAATCGAGAACATGCAGAGAGAGGACCTCGATCCTATCGAAGAAGCGCTGGGACTCAAGTCGATGACTGAGAAATACGGTTTCACGCAGGAGCAGGTATCCGAGTCGCTCGGCAGGAGCCGCACATATATCGCAAACAGCATCAGACTGCTGAAGCTTCCGGAAGAGATACAGCAGTACGTGTCCAGCGGACAAATGTCCGCGGCTCACGGAAGAACCATCATCAATATCCCGGACAAGGCAAAGCAGAAAGAGATAGCAGACAAGATAATACGCAATGATCTTTCCGTCAGGGCGACCGAACGCCTGGCAGAGAAAGTCAAGGATGAACTCAAGCCTGAGCGCAGGAGGCGCAAAAAGGCGGCTGCAGATGACAAGGCCAAAAGCGCTGAGATCGCTGCGGTCGAAAGAGAACTCATGACTCTTACCGGAACAAAGGTCCGCATAGACGGAGATGACAGTAAGGGAAAGATAGAACTTGAGTACTACAGTCTCGATGAGCTCAACAGGCTCATAGACACACTTAGGGACGCCTTTAAGTAGCGAGGTGACTTTATGGACGAACAATACATAAGTACTCTCCCCTTCCCCGCCTGTACGGTTGATACGGACGGAATAGTAAGAGGGGCAAATCCGCTCATCAAGAACGTATTTGTATACGAGGATATTGTCGGATACAACTTCTTTACGCTTACGGGAATCAAGCGGGAGCAGCTCATGGATGCAAACCATGAGGAGATGATCATCGAGCGTAATGACAAGATGTTCAAGCTCTGGATCAACGAAGGCGCTAAAGAGGACGAGGATATCGTGGTCTTCTTTGATGAAGCGACTGCCAGGGAATCCTTCAGGACAAAGCTTGAAAGCGACAGAGCGGTTATCGCGTATATCAATATCGATAACTACGATGAACTGATCGCAAGCGCTCCGGAGGATTTCAGAAGGATGATCCCTGCGCAGATCGACAGCCTTGTCCGTAAGTGGGGCGCATCGTTCGAGTCCCCGGTGATAAGCACCGAAGAGGACCGGTATGTAATGTATACCAGCCAGGGCAAGCTTCAGAAGATGATCGATGAAAACTTCAGCGTTCTCGACGAAGTGAGAAAGATAGAGTCGCAGATAGACTTCCCGGCATCGATAAGTATCGGCGTGGGACTTTCGAGCGTATCACTGCTGGAGTCTACAGAACTTGCCGAAGCAGCACTGGAGCTTGCACTCGGCCGCGGAGGCGACCAGGCCGTTGTAAAGACGGACGAGCAGACAAAGTACTACGGCGGAACACTGCAGTCGTTTGAGAAAAACAACCGCAGCAAGCCGAGAGTCATCGCTCATGCGATAAAGGCTCTGGTGAACGACAGCGACAAGGTCTTCATAATGGGCCACAGATGGCCTGACATGGATTCCTTCGGATCGGCCGTCGGAGCAAGTGCCATATGCACATATCTCGGCAAAGACGCTTACATCGTCCTGGACAAACACAATGATGCCCTCGATGTAGTGTACGATCACGTTGCCGACACCGAAGATTACAACATCATCAAGTCCGAGAGAGCTCTCAGAATGATCACCGACAGGTCGCTGCTCATCATAGTGGACACCAACAGGCCGATGCTCGTTGAGAGCCCTGAACTCGTTGAGGCTGCAAAGACGAGAGTCATAATCGACCACCACAGACTGACAGCTGATTCGTACCAGAACTCGGCGGTCGCATACATAGAGAGTTACGCATCATCTGCGAGCGAGCTCATAGCAGAGCTTATGCAGCACTTCTCGCAGAAGAGATTCATAAACAAGCTCGAGGCCGAAGCTATGCTCGCCGGCATCATGGTCGACTCCAACAGCTTCTCGGTAAGAACGGGAGTCAGGACCTTCGAGACCGCGTCGTGGCTGAAGCGCGGAGGCGCAGATACCACTGAGGTAAAGAGGTTCTTCCAGGTAAAGCGTGAGGACTTCTCAATAAAGGCGAACGCTATCGCCGGAGCGGAATTCGATGAAACCGGTGTAGCCTACGCGGTAGCGGAAGGCACTGCTGACAACATGCAGATAATAAACGCCCAGGTCGCAGATGAGCTGCTGACCGTCAAGGGCACAAAGGCATCGTTCGCATTCGGCAGAAACGAGCGCGGCCAGACTGTCATCAGTGCAAGGTCTCTCGGAGACATAAACGTACAGCTCATCATGGAGAAGCTGGGAGGCGGAGGCCACTTCACATCGGCAGCTGCCCAGACCGACGATCCTCTTGCCGAAGTGCTCGCACGTGTCAGGAAGCTCGTGAAGGAGTACATCGAGCACGAAGATGAAGAGCGCAGACAGAAAATGACAAGAACACAGGAGATCGAACTGATCAGATAGAAAGACAGAGGTTACCGGAATGGAAATAATACTGAAAAAGGACGTTAAGGGTACAGGCAAGGCCGGTGATGTCGTAAAGGTAAGCGACGGATTCGCGCGCAACAAGCTGATCCCGGGAGGACTTGCTGTTGAGGCAACTCCTGCAAACAGGAAGGCGATCGAAAGAGAAAAGGCAAAGGCCGCTGAGAAATACGCTCAGGAAAAGGCTGCCGCTGAAGATCTCGCCCGCAGACTGGCTGACAAGATCGTTGTCGTAAAGACGAAGGTCGGCGACAACGGCAGACTCTTCGGTGCCATCACATCGATGGACATCGCAGGAGCCATCAAGGAGCAGACAGGCGAAGATGTGGACAAGAGAAAGATCATCCTCAGCAAGCCTATCAAGGAGACTTGTGTTGAGACCATTGAGATCAAGCTCTTCCAGGACGTAAACGCTAAGGTCGTTATCAGAGTCGAAGGCGAATAAAAAATGGACGAAGAAAGAAAAGACGTACTGCTTCCGCCGACTGACATAGACGCCGAGAAAGCAGTGCTGGGCTCCATGCTCAAGAATCAGGACGCGAGGGCCGATGTCATCGCCCTTCTGCGCGCTGAGGACTTCTATCTGAAGGAGCATCAGGAGATATACAAGACCATGCTCGACATGGACCAGAGAGGAACGGGTGTCGATATAACCACCGTCTACTCCGCTCTCAAGCAGAGAAAGACCTCTGACATGGTCGGAGGCATCACATACCTCAGCAGGCTGATGGACGAGGCAATCGTGCCGTCCAACGCCCGCTACTACGCCGAGACCGTGGCGGACAAATCCAAGATGAGGCAGCTGATCAATGAGGCAGAGTCCATAAGGGATGCGGCCTACTCATCGGAGCTTCCGCCGGAGGACATACTCGACAGCGCCGAGCAGCGCATACTCGAGATCGCGCATAAGTCGCAGCGCAGCAGCTATGTAGATATCAACGACGTTCTCTTCGAAAATATCAAGAATCTGCAGGATCTCGAGAAGAGCGGCGGCGAGAAAGGAACGCCGACGGGCTTCAGAGATGTCGACAAGATCCTCGGAGGCTTCCAGAGGACCGACCTTATCATCCTGGCCGCAAGACCGGGTGTCGGAAAAACTGCTTTTGCGCTCAACTGCGCTGAATACGCGGCTTCGATCGGCAAGAAGGTAATGATATTCAGCCTCGAAATGGCCAACACGCAGCTTGGCGAGAGACTTCTTTCCATGACTTCAAGCGTTCCTCTTGAGAATATCCACAAGGGAACGCTCTCGATGGAGGACTGGGAGGATCTTTCGGCTGCCCAGGACAGCTTCTACGGGATGGACATGGTGATCGATGAATCGTCTGTCATAACCCCGCTCGAGATGAAGAACAAATGCCGCCGCTTCAAGCAGGAGAAAGGAGATCTCGACCTCGTCGTGATCGACTACCTCCAGCTGATGAGCATGGGCGGATACAGGATAGAACAGAGAGAAAAGGAGATCGCGGCCATAACGAGATCCATAAAGATCATGGCCAAGGAGCTTGACTGCGCGGTCGTGCTTCTGTCGCAGCTCTCCAGAGGACCCGAACAGCGCGGAGGCGATCACATGCCTAAGCTCTCAGACCTCAGAGACTCCGGCGCGATCGAGCAGGACGCCGACGTCGTTATCTTCCTGAAGAGAGACGACTACTACAGCTCCGAAGATGAGCGCGCAAACATAGATGACAGCACGGGACTCACCTGCGCTGTCAACATAGCAAAGCACAGAAACGGTCCGGTCGGCGTTGCCAACCTGACCTGGATACCTAGATACGTTAAGTTCGGCAACATGGCAAGAGAGTAAGGAATCATGGCAAAGGTCAAGCTGCTGCTAGAGGAGACAAAGGATATCTTCCTGTACAGTACGGAAGTAGAGAACCTGTTTATAGGGGAGTTTCTGCCGGAGGCACCGGGGGACTATGTTAAGGCGTATCTTTTCTGCCTGATGTACGCCAAATTCGGGCAGACGGTCGACCCGCGCAAATTCTGTCTCAAGATGGGTCTCAGCAAGGATGAAGTCGAAGAGGCCTGGATCTACTGGGAGTCCAGAGGTCTCGTAAAAAGGATAAAGACCGTCAATGAGAACAATGAAGAGGAGGCGTCACTGGTATTTCTGAGCCCGCTCGAGTCTCTTTACGGGCACGGTACGGCTGATGACGAAGCTGAAACCGCCGGCACAGAGGCCGGAGACGAAGCCCCGGACGCAGAGAGCGGAGACGACTTCCCTCTTTACATGTCGATCGACGATATGGACTTCGACGACGAGGTAAACGACCGGCTTACGGATAAAAAGCTGCGGGCTCTTTATGAGAAGTTCCAGATGATGACCGGCAGAACGGTCTCAAGGCAGGAGACTTCGAAGATAGAGGATGGCATAAAGGTGTACGGGATCGAGCCTGAGATATTCGACTTTGCGATCGACTACTGCGCCGATCTCGAAAAGTACAGCGTAGACTATATCTTCAAAGTGGCGCTCAGGTGGACCGAGGAAGGCTGCCGCACCGCCGAAGACGCAAAGAAGCTGCTCGAGAAGCACAGCCTCAGGAATTCCTGGTACAGACAGGTCTTCAAGGCTCTCGGATGGAGCAGACTTCCGGCTCCTGCCGACAGGGAGATAATGGACAGATGGTTCGATGAGATGAAATGCCCTATCGGCGAGGTCCTCGACGCATGCAATGCCGCCGCCGGAATAAGGGAGCCGAACCTTAGATACGTGAACAAGGTGCTTGAGAACCGCAGAGCAGAAAAAGGCGGGATCAACACGAGGGCAGAAAACAATGCTCCTGCTCCGGCTGCTGCGGCGAAAACCGAAGAGGCAAGCCCTGTCAGCCGCAAGGTGCTGGCTGACTACTATGAGTACATCAGGACGACCGATGAGAACGAGCAGAAGGCCCGCATCGGAGAGGTCATGCTGAAAGTTCCGGAGATGAAGAAACTCTTTGAGGAGGAGAGCCGCCTCAACGGCAGGATGCTCTCGCTCAGACCGGGCGGAGACCTTGACTCAAGGCAGAGGCTCAGGACTGAAAGGATAGAGATAGAAGAAAGGAAAAAGCAGCTTCTGGCAGAAAACGGATTCCCTGCCGGCTACCTGAACAGAAAGTACAGGTGCGATATATGCAAGGATACCGGATACACTGACGAAGGCATGGTGTGCAGCTGCTGCAGGCAGCGCGCCGCAGAGGCATATGACTGGCACACAAATAAAGAAAAGGCGTAGATGACAGATATCGCAGAGGAAAAGACAACTCTAAATACAGACAATACAGAAACAGGACCCGAAAAAGCGGAAGCTATGACCGATTCTGTCCTTGAAGCAAAGATCAAGGCGGCAGCCATGGCTTACGCAAGGTATCTGAAAGAGAATGACCTCGCCCCGGGAGACGCGACTTTTGCGGAACCCGAAGAACTGGGCGTGGATTTTGACGCGCTCGAAGCTGAAGCTGAGGCCGCGGGAATAGATATCGTGACCGGAGAGCCTGAGCACGTTCCGGCAGAGGAAGAACCGGAACCTGAAGAAGAACCGGCAGAGGAACTTCCTGAGGCCGAGGTGGAAGAAGAACCGGCAGAGGAACTTCCTGAGGCTGAGGCAGAAGAAGGACACGAAGAAGAGCCGGAGGAAGAGTCTGAGATCGAGGCTGAAACCGAAGCTGAAGCTGCTGAAGAGATTCAGGTGGAAGAAACAGAGGCTGAGGCGGAAGCCAAACCTGCGGAAGCTGAAGATGCTCAGTCTGAGGAAAAACCGGAAGAAGCTCCTGCGGAAAAGGCTCCGAGCAAAGCGCAGATCGCGAGAAAAAAGCGGATGAACACCTACAGAGAGAGATTCCTGAGGGAGACAAAGAAGGATCCGCTCTCGGCAGTCACAGATCTGCATGACAAAGTCCAGGACGGACTTGCAGGCGCTTTCAGTTACGTGGGCAGAGACATATTAAAGGGCGCTCACAGCATAGCGTCGACGTACCGCAATTCGCGCAGAGGCATCGGCGTTGCTCTCCTCATAGCAGGAATGCTTGCTGCGGCGATCCTCATCATATTTGACAGGTTCACTGTTTATGAATACGCGTATAACGGGAAGGTGCTCGGCTATGTGCAGGAGCAGGAAGAGATAACCGATATCCTCGAGGTCGCCGGCAGAAAGCTGAGCGGAAACACCGAGAGCGAGATCCCGGTTGAATTCGTTGCAAACCAGAATGTGACATTCAATCTGGTCGACGGCAGAGGAAAGAGCACGGACGATTCCGACACTGCCATCAACAAGCTCATTTACATGACTGACATCGAGACCGAAGCGTATGCAGTTTATGACGGAGACAAGGTAGTTGCCATAGTCAAAGACAGCAACGATGCTGAGCTCCTCCTCAATCAGACAAAGGCAGAGCTCTCGATACCTGATCCGGGAATGGAACTTGTGTCTTCGGACTTCATAAACAAGCTCGACGCGAGACCGGTCAATGTTCTGCTCGGAAGCGTCCAGAGCAATGAGGTCGCCAGAGACCAGATGGTCAACGGTGGAGAGATGGCCACATACCACATCGTCGAAGAAGGCGAGACTGCGCAGAGTCTGGCTGAGCAGTTCGGCGTAGAGGTGCTGGATATCTATGACGAAGAAAACGGTGAGAACGTAACGGAACTGGAACAGGGCGACAGGGTCTGCATCAGGAATGTTGTGGAACCTGTAAAGGTAGAGATGGTCGAGACGGGAAAACTCAAGGAGACCGTTGAATTCGAGACCATCAAGAAAGAGACCGACAAGTACTACAAGGGAGATACATATCTGGAACAGGAAGGCTCTGACGGAGTCCAGATCTTTGAAGGAACCATCACCAAGGTCGCCGGAGAAGTAACGGACAGGGACGAAGTAAACATCGAGGTCATCAAGGAGAAGAAGGACAAGATAATCCTTGTCGGAACAGCGGAGAGACCAAAGACGGCTGCTACAGGAACCTTCCAGATGCCGATCAAAAACTACGTTGTAACGTCTGAATGGGGCGGCAGATGGGGCCGTATGCATGAAGGTATGGACTTCGGAGCCGGAACAGGCACGCCGATCTATGCTGCCGACGGAGGAAAGATCATCAGGGCCGGATGGTTCTCCGGCCACGGCCTGTGCGTAGAGATCGATCACGGAAACAATGTCGTAACAAGATACTCGCACTGCAGCCGCGTTCTTGTAAACGTGGGAGACCTCGTTTATCAGGGCCAGGAGATCGCGAAGGTAGGCAATACCGGACACAGCTTCGGAAGCCACCTGCACTTCGAGGTCAGGATCAACGGCTCATCACAGAACCCGAGAAAATACGTCAATCCATAGGTGAAAAAGGATTTCTCATTTGGAAAAGAGATATACGGAATTTTTAGAGAATAATGAAGCGGCCTTTGAGGACGACGAGCTGCTGCAGCAGATAGCAGCCCGCCGCAAGGTCCGCGATGCGCAGAAGAGAAGAAAGAAGCGGCTTTCGGTCGTTGCCTTTGTGCTGATCTTTGTGCTGGTTTCCGGATTGCTCGGACGGGACATAATAAGGCTCAAGGCGGAGAACCGCGCGCTGAAAAAGCAGCAGATCGCGCTCGAAAAGCAGAGAGACGAACTCAAGGAAGAGCTGACGAGAGTCGATGATCCCGATTACATCAGGGAGCAGGCGCGCAAGCAGCTCAGACTGCTGAATCCGGGAGAGATACTCTTCAACTTTGATGACGGCAGTGCCGTTCCTGCCGGGAGCGGGGACGAGACCTCCGAAGACGGATCCGGAGGTGCAGATGAGTAAGAGAAAGCGCGTACAGAGCAGGCGCGGACCGCGTCCGAAAGGATTTGCGGGAGTAAGACCAGACAAGGCACTCGGGCAGAACTTCCTCATAGATGAAGGCGTGATCTCGGAGATCATTGAGGCGAGCGGCGTGACAGAGGATACTCTGGTGCTCGAGATCGGTCCGGGAACGGGCGCACTTACCCTGCCGCTTGCAGAAAGAGCCGGCAGAGTGATCGCGGTCGACCTCGACCCCGAGATGATACACGGGCTTAAGATCAAGACCTTCGGCATGGACAACGTCGAGCTGATCCTCGGCGACATCCTGCAGACGGACATAAAGGGGATCACAGAGCAGAAGATGCAGGAATTCGGCCTTAAGGAACTCCGCATCATAGGGAATCTGCCGTACTACATAACGACTCCGATAATCATGAAGCTGCTTGAAGCTGACACCGGCGCGAAGAGCATCACGGTGATGATGCAGAAGGAAGTCGGCGACAGGATAGCCGCAAAACCGGGGACAAGGGCGTCGGGAGCCATCACCTATCCGGTGCACTATTACGCGTCGGTCACGGAGGTCACCGATGTTCCGCGCGAATGCTTCTATCCTGTACCCGGAGTTGATTCGGTGGTATTGAGACTGGACTTAAGGGACGAACCGAAAGTAAAGGTAAAGAGCGAAGAGATGCTTATGCGCTGCGTCAAGGCGGGCTTTTCGATGAGACGGAAGACCCTTCTGAACGCGCTCACATCTCTTGGCGATTACGACAAAAATACTTTGTCTGAAGCGCTTGAAAAAGCCGGCATAGATCCCGGAAGAAGAGCGGAGACACTCTCGCTTGAGGACTTCGCAAAGCTTTCAGACAATTTGCAGGAGGCATGAATTTGCTGGATAAAATACGCAGAGTCCTTGCGGCCGTATGGACTTTTCTGAAAAAGGTTTGGGGCTGCATAGGCAAGGTGTTCTATAAGATCTTCCCGAGAAGAGCGGCCAAATACTTCGATGCCGACCGGCACGAACTTAAGTACATAGGTCTGATGGCGCTTTACGCGCTTCTGATATGCCTGTACATCGAGGAGTTTGCCAGACTCACGACCGGTCCGCTTGAAGGCATCAGGTGGGCCGTTACCCATCCGGTGATCTTTCTGTACAACACACTGATCATCTTCGCGACCATGACACTCGCGCTTCTCTTCAGGAGACGCCGCTTCGTATGGTTTATCATCTCGGTCATATGGCTTGGCATCGGGACCGCAAACGGCGTGATACTGATGTCCAGAATGACCCCGTTCACACTCTATGACCTTCAGAATTTCACTGACGGTCTCACCATAGCCACGACCTACTTCTCGCATATCCAGATAGTCCTCTTCCTGATCGGAGTCGGACTCGGAGCCGCGGCCATCGTGATGATATTCATCAGGAGCGAGAAGTGGCAGAACATCCGCTATAAAAAGAGCATCGCAGCCATACTCATTGCTGCGGCGGTAGCGTCGGGAGCGACAGTTGCTCTTGAAAAGACGGGCGTGGTGAACACCTTCTTCGGAAACCTCAACTACGCGTACAGGGACTACGGAATGCCGTTCTGCTTTATCGCGACATCTGTAGACGCGGGTATTTCAAGACCGAGAGGCTATTCGGATGAACTGATCGCAGGGATCCTTGAGGAGAAGACCAAAAAAGGAACAGACACCCTGCTCAAGGAGAAGAACGATAGCACGGATCACCCGAACATCATAGTGCTGCAGCTCGAATCCTTCACGGTTGCGCAGGACTACGCGAATATAGAGGTGTCGAAGGATCCGACGCCGGTGTTCAACGATCTTTACAATTACACATCGGGCAGCTTCACTGTCCCGGCCTGCGGCGCGGGAACGGCAAACACCGAGTTTGAGGTGCTCACAGGCATAAGCGCCAAGTTCTTCGGGCCGGGCGAATACCCGTATAAGGGAAAGCTGCGCGAGAACGTGCTCGAGAGCATGGCTTACGTGGCAAAGTCGCATGGCTACAACACCGCGGCTCTCCACGACCACAGGGCACTCTTCTACAACAGAAACGAAGTATACGCGAACCTCGGATTCAATACATTCACATCTGTCGAGTACATGAACAACGTTTCATTTACTCCTACCAACTGGTGCAAGGACAAGGTCCTCACCGGCGAGATCATGGATATCATGACATCGACCGAGGAGCGTGACTTCCTGCATGTCATCTCCGTCGAAGGCCACGGAGCCTATCCGACAGAGAAGGTCTTCAAGAATCCTTACACGGAGGTCACCGCAGAGGACGAAGCCACGAAGTGGAAGTATGAGTACTACCTTAACGAGTGCCACGAGATGGATACGTTCACGGGAGACCTCATCAAGGCCATCGAAGAGAGCGGCGAGCCGACCGTGATGATCATCTACGGAGACCACATCCCGGCGCTCGACGTAAAGGAAGAGAACTACAAACAGAAAGATCTTTACAGCACGCGCTACGTGATCTGGGACAACATCGGCCTTAAGAAAAACGACAAGGATATCCACTCGTATCAGAGCGGAGCTGAGCTGCTTGAGGACGCGGGACTCGCGCATGAGGGAATCATTTTCGATTATCAGCAGTCGAATGATCCTGAGAAGGACGCGTCATATCTCGATGACCTGGAAGCTCTGGCATACGACATGCTCTACGGCAGGCAGTACGCTTACGGCGGCAGCGAACCATACGAGCCGGTCGCCATGAAGATGGGACATAAGAAAATTGGCATAAAGGACCTCGTCAAGATCGGCGACAGGTACTATCTGAGGGGTGAGAACTTCACGGAAAGATCCATCATCAGCATGGAGGGCAAGCAGCTGTCGACCGTATATCTGTCTCCTACCCTGCTGGCGCTGAACGAGGAGATCGACCCGAACGATATCGATAAGCTCGAGGTCAGCCAGGTGGATAAGTCGAAGGAGACTATCCTGACTACGGTCGGAGCCAACGAAGAGCTGTAAAAGGGGTAAATATGGAAGAACTGAAAGAAAAGGATTTGGAATTGGAAACGGAAGCGGCGGTTTCTGAAGAAGCGGCCGAAGCTCCTGCTGAGGCAACTCCTGACGCTGCGGCAGACGGGACTGAAGCGGCGGCTGAAAGCGCGCCGGCTGAGAATGCGGACGACGGAAAGTCCGAGGTCGAGGGCATACTCGAACTGTCGGAAGATGGTTTCGGCTTTCTGAGATTTGACAACTTCCTGACTTCAAACAAGGATATATATGTATCGCCTACGCAGATAAGGCGCTTTGGCCTTCGCACCGGCGACAAGATACTCGGCATCTCGAGAAAGCCTCGCGGGACCGAGAAGTTTGGCGCGCTGCTTTATGTGAAGGAGGTCAACGGGCTCGATCCGATGACAGCCAAAAGGCGCCCTCACTTCGATAATCTCACGCCTATATTCCCGAACGAGAAGATAGTGCTTGAGAACTCAAGCATAGACCTTTCGACAAGGGTCATGGATCTGGTGGCGCCTATCGGAAGAGGCCAGAGAGGTCTCATCGTTGCCCAGCCTAAGGCGGGCAAGACCGTGCTCCTCAAGAAGATCGCGGCTTCGGTCGAGGAGAAATATCCTGACATCGAGCTCATCGTGCTGCTCGTCGACGAGAGACCTGAAGAGGTCACAGATATGAAGAGGAGCCTCAAGCATTCCGAGGTCATCTACTCGACGTTCGACGAGGAGACCAAGCATCACGTAAAAGTTGCTCAGATGGTAATTGAAAGAGCAAAGCGTCTGGCAGAGTCTGGCAGGGATGTAATGATCCTTCTGGATTCGATAACCAGGCTTGCAAGAGCATATAACATGGAAGTTCCGGCATCGGGCAGAACGCTCTCGGGCGGTCTCGACCCGGGTGCCCTGCACCCGCCGAAGAAGTTCTTCGGTACAGCGCGGAACCTCGAAGAAGGCGGAAGCGTTACCATACTGGCTACCGCGCTGGTCGAGACCGGCTCCCGCATGGACGACGTCATCTATGAGGAGTTCAAGGGAACGGGCAACATGGAGCTGCATCTTGACAGGCAGCTCTCCGAGCGCCGCATCTTCCCTGCCATCGACCTGTACAAGTCGGGCACAAGGCGCGAAGACCTGCTGCTGAGCCAGGAGGAATACCAGGTAATGTACATGCTGCGCAGGGCGATGAGTTCGGGCAGTGTCATGGATGTTACGGAGGAGATCATCGACAATCTGTCGAGCACACGTTCCAACAAGGACTTCGTGAACTTCATGCTTAAAAAGATGCACTAAAGAAAAATGGCTAAAGTGGACTACAGCAAAATTTTCATAAAGGAGGCGTGTCCGACGTCGATCGGCGGACAGGCGATCATGGAAGGCGTGATGATGCAGGGCCCTGACAGGACCGCGATCGCTATGCGCCTGCCGTCCGGCGAGCTTTATCTCAGGACCAAAAAGAAGCCAAAGCAGCCGGCCGCCGCAAAGATACCTTTCCTTCGCGGGATAGTGGTCTTTGTGCGCTCTCTTATAAACGGAATGGGCACGCTCATGGAGTCGGCAGACATCCTCGAAGAGTACGCGCCTGAAGAATACAGTGAAGAGCCGGGCAAGCTTGAAGCCTGGATCAATAAGAAGTTCGGCGCTAAGGCCGCATGGAACTTCCTCATGACCACGGCTCTCCTCTTCGCGCTCGTCATAACGCTGGTGTTCTTCATCATACTGCCTACATGGGTGGTGAACTTCCTCGGGAAGTGGGTAATGAACGCATTCGTGCTTAACCTCGTGGAGGGCGTGCTGAGGATACTCATATTTGTCGCCTACATCGTCGCCATACGCAACATGGAAGACATAAAGACGCTCTTCCGCTATCATGGCGCCGAGCACAAGACGATCCATTGCTACGAGAACGACAGGGTGCTCTGCCCTGAGAACGCAGAAGAGTTCTACACGCTCCACCCGAGATGCGGGACCAGCTTCCTGGTGTTCGTGCTCATCGTGAGCCTCCTGCTCTTCAGCTTCCTCGGCTGGCCTAATCTCCTCTGGAGAATCACATCCCGCCTGCTCCTGCTACCTGTAATCGCGGGCATCAGCTACGAGCT
>Ga0256869_1000710_pt1 | contig 14881 bp, 14 predicted proteins | sample RumenRJG_05RNA_FD_186096 | JGI IMG/M metagenome (GOLD analysis project Ga0256869, IMG submission 186096) | Metatranscriptome of bovine rumen microbial communities from Lethbridge, Alberta, Canada - Rumen RJG_05 (Metagenome Metatranscriptome) | ecosystem: Host-associated > Mammals > Digestive... | reverse complement strand
TACTTGCAGCCAGTTTCTGTGAGCGTTGTCACATGCCACGTTTTCAAATGCACGTCAATTCCGACGTAAATGTTTTGTCCTTTGAAGGAAACTTTGTACTTTTGCATACTGGTACGGTTTTAATTTGTTGTTTGATTCTTGTTTGTTAGCACTTGCAAAAATACAAACCAATTATTATCGTACCAACTTTTTCCTTCAAATTTTTACGTTCTACCGCGAAGCCCTTTCATCGTTCTGATGACAAGGAGGGTTCTCGGAGCATAGCAGAGAGGTTCGTCGTTGTCATCAGAACGAAACCTTCTCCAGCGCATGTTCAGCGCTCATTGGTAACTTTTCCAGTTGCAAACATAGTAACTGTTCTTCCGCTCGGCTTTGCCACTTATTTGAGCTTACGAGTCTTAAGAAGGTCAACATCAAGGTTGCTTATTTCCCTCTCACTCAAACCTCTCAAACAGCTCCTTTACTTCTTGTGCAATGAACTGCGGAAACTCCACTATCACATTATCAAGCACATAGTTCTTCAAGTAGTCATCACCATGTCCATGCTTGATACCATACAGCTTTCCCCACTTTTGAGTAATCTTATACTCCAAGTCATGCCCTTGTATCGTAAACCACTCCGAAGCCACTTCATAACTATCTGGTTCTGCTAACACATTATACGACGTCTTGTTAGCATCATTAAAACCTAGCGATGATGCCACATAGTCTATCATTGTCTGCAATTCATTATGCGTGAGCGTATGCAGCTGGGTGAACGTCACACTCTTTCCCACCCCCATATCTTCGCTGGTCACAACACGCTCCCTTATCAATAGAAACGCCGAATAGATAGGGTCAAATATATAATTGTCTATGGCGTATCGTTTGCCTCCGCCTACCACACATACATACTGATTTCCATGGTTTTGGCCATCATAATCAATAACTCCATACACAAGGTCGTTTCCATGTTGTCTTAATGCATTCACTATATCCTTCACATCTTGGCAATTCGAGCCGTCACCACTTTTAGCCGCCAGGAAGAAAGGCACCGTTGTAAAAACATGATTGGCAGAAAGACATTTATACAGCCTGTTATAGAATCCCACATCATATTTGCTTTCAACAAATATCTGTCTCCTTTCCTCGATATTGACACGCATATTATCCAAATCTTTGGTCAGTAGGTTGATGGCCTGCTGTTTCGTCACCTTCACAGGTTTGCTTAAATCCCTGCTCATCTGATATATGCTCTCCTCTGGAGCCATTGCCACTGTCGTAGGCGAATGGGTGGTGATGACAACCCTCACTCCAGACTTATCAACAATCGATTCTTTTATCGCTTGTATCAGATAGTTTGAATACTCCGGATGCAAGGGAGCATCTGGCTCATCAATAAGCAATACGTCCGGTCTTGCAGCTTTTTCTTCGGTACTATATATCGACAATGCCAGCGACATAAGTACCTTCTCTCCCGTCGACAGGTCATTCATCTGAATCCTTATGTTTTGTTGTCTGTCAATCAGTTGCAGATGGTAGTTGATGGCTGGTCTGAATCTCGTAGGGGCTTCTACTTCATAAGGCAGGTGGGCTGTTTTCATCATCTCGTTGATTACTTCCCACGGCTTTCGTCCATACTTCTGTTCAAACTCCTCGTTTGAAAGCACAGGCAATGACGTTCCTTCTTCTCTATTTGACACCTCATTCATCTTGTTTTCATCCAAGCGTGTCTGGTAGAGTTTAAATATCGTTCCTATCTGGCTGGTAAATAAATCCTCTCTCGAAATCTCGTAATTCTCATAAAACAAGTTTTCCGTCAGTTTCTCCACATCATTCTCTGCTAATTCATACCAATATTGTAGAAACTTCTGAGTTTGAGGATCATATTGCTGAATTAAACTCTCAAATGAATTATTATAACCTCTGGGGTTGCGACGATAATTCTGAAGATATTGATTCAGTTGATTCCATGTGCCTCGCCAGCTGTTCTTCACGTCATCTTCTGAAATATCCTCTTGAAATTGCGGGTTCAGGTCGTTAAACCTAATGTATTTGATTGTCGACAGCACATTCTGACCATCCCAAATCTCAGCCAATCCATTGGTTGAAATGGCTTCCAGCAAATGACTTTTACCGCTACCATTTTTACCCGTCAGTACAGTAAAGTTTGGCAAGTCAAACTCCACTCCGCTGCGAATGGACTTATGTTCATCTTTGATTCTTATATGCATATAATCACGGTTTATGCGAATAGCGATTTGTTGTTCTCCTCAATACTCCAACATCATTCTATTTAATCCTTAACATCAAAATATATCTTTCGAAAACCATTCAGTGCCCACTCTCTAAAGACATGTTTATCCAGTTCCATTACACTCTGATAGAGTTTGTCCATTGCCTTCCGCTGTGGATAAATCACATCACTATTTTGTGGCACTCCATATCTTTTGCAAATATCCTCAACAAGACTCTTATGAATATCGTAGCACCATAATAGCCGAGGCGCATAAGGATTAATATGATTGATGTATTCTAAAAGTGGTATTTCCCCAGAATGTGCCTGAATAAAGCAACCGTTCTGAGCTGCTATATTAGCATTTGTCACTTGAACTGCTTCGTCAAAATTAAAATAAGGTATCGACATCCTTACGTTGGCATGCTGACCACCTTGAACAATCTTTCCGTCACACAGTTTCTTGTATGGTATAGAAACAAGATCTTGTAAAGCTTCCACCGCATCAATTCTTTCAGCTGGTATACCAGATTTTGATACCATTCTTTCGATAGTTTGCGAACCATAATGATTCATCTCGATAGGACCTCCCAACTCTGGATGAGTATAGTTCACCACATACAACGATACATAATCATTCAGCGAACCATCATGAGGGTATTTGTCTTTGTACTTATCCCAAGCAAAGAAAAAGGCTGAAACAGGTGAGTATGAAAAATCCACTAGATTTGAGTTTCCCCGGAAGTGCTGTATTAAAGCCAATAGATTATAATCGTTATCTTGGCTAAGGTTTCCCATGCACTTGTTGGAACGCGCTTTGTTGATCTGATGCTGAATATAGCTAGGTACGTCAGCATATATATCATCCAACCCATCCCAATACCATCTTCTCTGAATTGTTGAGAACAATTTGAATGAAGCATTGTTCACTCCCCTAAAAGCTAAGTTTTGGGGCGGGTTGTTGAACAAATTATCTAAGTGCTGATTCACATCGCTGATATCATTCACTGTTTTCAAATGGATAACACTTGATTTGTCAGCACTATTTTTGTATTCAGGTAGCACTCTTATGTGCTTCTTCTTGAATAACCATTGTAATCGACTGTTCATGTTTGGGTATAGGTTTTATTTACTGTCATTCCCAATCCTTATGCCATTTTGACTCGAATTAACCATTTCAATACAATCAGACTGACAATTTTGCAATTTCTCACATTAATTGAACCAGTTTAACTATTTGGCATACCGCTTGCTTCCACCATCGATGGAGAACACAATGAAAAGCACTCCCGTTTTCAGCATAACGATAACACTGCTGGCAAGTTCCTATTTCTCTGCGAGATGAATTAGGCCACGCTCTCTGGTTGAAGCCAATTTATTAACTAAAAAAGATGCGTATGGTAAAACATATACATGTCGTAAAAAACCATCAGACCAACGAGTGGCAACTCAAGCAAGATGGTGCGCAGCGTAGCTCTGGCAATTTCACAACTCAGAAGGCTGCCATTCAGCGCGCCCGTCAGATTGCTCAAAATCAGCATGAGGAATTATCCATTCATCGTGGTGATGACAACAAAATCCGTGAAGCTTGGAGCTATGGTAACGATCCTCGCAACATTCCCGGATGATGTTCTTTTTTTGCTCCTGCTCCTCAATCATATGAGGGGTGGGAGTTTTCTATATTTTTTATGTTCGCATCACGCCTTCCACCTCATGCGGCACAAACGGTCCTTCCTTGCATTCAAAGAAAACACTCCCAGACTCCAGGCATTCCACATTATGCCAGACGTTCTTGGGGATATCCACTCCATAGAGCCCTTCCTCAGGGCAGAGCACTACACTCTCTATCACAGTACCATCATCATTGTAGGTATTCACTCGAACTCTACCACGAAGTAGCACAAACGACTCGTCTTTCGTCGGATGACGATGTATCTCAGCCTTCAAACATCAGCCATCTAGTCCTTCAGACATCCTATAGGAACCACATAAATGCCATCCTCGCGACGATAAGCGTACGTTCCAACTCCAATCAAAATCATTTTAAAAGAAGGCATCTTCATCTTTTCGGGGTCAATCTTTTCCGTCAATAAATTCAATGCGTCTACACCCTCTTTTATCAGTTTATCACCGCCAAGTTTAACCTCAACCAAACCGTATCGTCCGTCTCTCAGATGTACCACCGCATCGCACTCCAATCCATTTCTATCCCGGAAATGGTACACCCTCCCGTTCAAAGCCTCTGCATACACCCGAAGGTCACGCACTGCCATCGTTTCAAACAGTAGTCCAAATGTATTCAAATCATTTATCAAATCATTCGGGCCTACGCCCAGTGCTGCAGTAGCGATAGACGGATCAGTGAAATATCTTGTATCACTCGTTCTTATAGCAGACTTACTCCTCAAATTAGGATTCCACGCCTCACTATCCTCCACAACAAAGATTTGTTTTAGTGCCTTGCAATACGAAGCAATAGTATCTTCCGATAAGGTGTCAGCTTCATTTGCCATCAGGTCTGCCTTAATAGTTCCAAAAGATGCTTGGCTACCTTGATTTCTTGCCAATGAACGTAAGAGCCGATGTACCCTCACAGGATCACGGTCAACGCCATCGACTTTCTGTATATCACGTTTTTCAACTGATTCCACATAGTCAAAGGCCTGATCCAGTGCAATCTCTGGTTCCATGTCAACGGCAAGAGGCCATCCGCCACGACAGGTAAGGAAAGCTATCTTCTCAATATCCATTTCGTTGATACCTCCAATCTGAGCCGGTGCATTGAACAACTCAGCAAGAGACACTTCACCCGTTGACTCCTGCGATTCCCATAGACTCATCGGACGCATCTTTAACCATCCGATACGTCCTGTTCCTGAGTGTATCACATGGCTCATATCAGCCGGAACTGACGAACCCGTCATGACAAACTGCCCCAGCGGCCCATGATCCGATTCAAATCGAATGCTGTCCCATAATTGGGGGGCAACCTGCCATTCGTCTATAAGCCTGGGAATATCACCCTTCAGAATCAGTTTGGGATTCAACCTTGCCAATTCTACGTTCTGCTCCACCATGCCCGTTTCCGTCATATACTTCACACTTTGGGCAATCTGTTCTGCCGTGGTAGTCTTTCCGCACCACTTTGCCCCTTCAATGAGTACTGCCCCTTTGCCTGCTAGCTTACGCTGTAGCAGGCCATCTGCTATTCTCTTCTTATACGTCATTTCCATATTTATTGCTTTTACTGGGTGCAAAGTTACAAAGAAAAATTTAAATTCAGCCATTTGACGAAAAATTATTCACCCATTTGACGAAAAATTATTCGCCCATTTGACGAAAATTCATTCACCCATTTGACGTAATTCTCTTCTGTATGTGTCTATAAAACCGCCGTTTTATAGAAAAATCACCCCAATTCTCTCAAACATCCTCCTAAACGCCTTATTCGGATTCTCCTTCACTATCTCCTCCGGTAAGCGTCCAAAAGTGTACGAAACCCTTTAAGGACGGGCATTCCGAGAAGCCCGCCATTTATGGATTTCACTAAGATTTAACTTATTTTATTATGCGCATGGAGCGAATGCCAGCTTGATAAGGTTACCAAAGTCCCTCCGACCCTGGTTCCACGCCCTGACATAGTCCACGAAAAAATCTCTAAAGTTACGGCATTGTTGGACACATGTCGATATGAATGTGTTGTAAATGCCCGAGTTCTTGGCACCCTTCTCACTGCAAAGGAACAAACTATTTTTCCTTTGCACCGTTAGTGGCCTTATCGCTCGTTCGACTGCCATGTTGTCTATTGAATATTCCCCATCATGTCGATAGGCAAATATCTGATCCCAGAAATTATAGAAGTAATTCAAAGCCCTCCATACCTTGTCTGGGAAGTAATCTTCTCCTTTAGCTATATATTCCAGCAGCTTTTCATGCATACTGTTCACGATGCCATTTGTATACTCATCATTGCGAGCATCCTTGATGCGGCCTGGTGTATAATAATCAGGCTTGCTTGCATACAACTTCTCACGCTTATAGAGCTTCTTTATTTGAGAAAGGAAAAAATCTACTATCACATAACCAAGCTTCTTGGCCTCCTGCAATTTATTGTGTACATGGGCAAGGCAGCAGATATGCTCTATATCTACCATCTCGTCATCAAGATACATATATACATTATAGCCATCACTCTGTAAGGACTTAATCTTTGCATCTCCGAGGAATTCCTTCAGTACAGCACGACGACGACCACCAGAGTGTTTCTTGCCATTCTTATCGACAGTATCTTCATAGAAGAAGATAACTATTCCCAGCTTTCGGTTTACTAGGCACCACATATAAGTCTTTCTGTGTCCGAAATGAGTCTGATAACGACACCAGGTCTCGTCCACATTGACATTTGCTCCTTCTTCTAAGGCCAAATCCTTAAGCGCAGGAAGCAGCATGCTAAGCATAACAGCCCCCTTATCCTCCCAATTCAGGAGATTCTGGCGACATGTATGCCAATCCATGTCTGGATATCTGTTTTTTGCCTCACGATAAGCAGGAGATGCCATGATAAACTGATTGAAAATGATAAATGACAATAACGTAGCCGTTATCCCTGTACCTGGTACAAGCTCCTCAAGGATCTTGTTGCCTTCAACATCGTCATCAGCAGGGACTGTAATTGACTTTGTCTTACCATTTGGTAACCTCACAAGGAATCTTTCAAAATGGTGTTCCTCGCATCGCTGTACAAGAGTCTTAATTTTACGAGGTTTCAACACCTTCAATAACTTACAGCCCTCCGGAACAATACACTTATGGATAATTGGCTCGCCTATCGTCTCCTTATTATACTTGGCACCGGTTCTGTCAGGACCATGATAGCAAGTCTGCTGCTCTGATCCTTCCCGAGATTCACTTTGCTGTTGATCTCCAGTCTCGACATCGGTGTCATTTGAAGACTTTCCCACAGGGCCAAGTGTCCCTGCAGGCAAAGACTGTTCAGTTCCGTCAAAATCGTCACGGCCATCATTGATTCCCTCATTCTTCTGACCGCTATACTTATCGCTACAAGTCTTGCTTCCACCATAATGAGCTGCGCACAACAAATCATATCGACCTTGGAGAGTTTCAAATTTACGCTCAAGTTCCTTATACTTATCGCTTTCTGATTTCTGCTCATCCATGAATTTCTCAAGCTTGTCAAACAAACGCTTACGGCCGGCAGCCTCTTCATCAGCACGACGGTTCGATTCCTTAAGGTCTTGCTTGATCTCAGATATGTCTTCCTTCAATCTTCTGTTCTCCTCGAGAGCTTCTTTAAGCTGCTCTATCAGAAAACGGTTATCAGAACGCAACTCTTCTGCTGTCATACTCTCGGACGAATCATATTCTGGAACAGGACTTCCGTCCAGTTCCGAAAGCTGTTTCTTTAGCTGTATTTCTCTGATTAACTCGTCCTCTGTCATATGCTTTATTATTTGCTACAAAGGTACGAAAAATAATTGACATATACAAATATTTAGCCATCTTATTTTGTTGATAATCAGGAGTTTAACATTATTTATATCATTGCAAAGAAATTGACTTAATAACAGGACTCTCAAGTACTGCCACAAGACTTTTCCACTCAATTTTGTATATATAAGTACCTTCTCTAAAAAGGACTTTTACAAACTTGTATCCTTTTACGAAACTCTTTTCATGAACATAAAAAGCATGGTTCTCGTAATGTATCATTTTGACTTTGGTCTGGTCTTTCGACATAAACACATACACATCACCATTCAATGGATCCCTATTGTATTTTACACGTATCATGTCAGAGATTCTACGGGCTTTGCATCGCATGTCATGAAAGTGAGGCAAGAAGTAGAAATTATGAAGACCTGTAATACTCAGCATAACCCCTCCAGTTTCTCTACCAGACTTACCAGGCCCTGGTAGTCTAAACCCTTCTTCTGTATTTGGAGGCCATCGCATGTACGAATAAAGACCTGTATACCACCTTTCTTAGGCTGAAGATCTTGGCTTGGTTCTTCATCTGATGGCTCCACCGTCACACGAGTTTCTGATACAGGAGAATCTTCTATCTCCAATGGCACGATGGCCTTGTGCATCTTGTAATACCATTTATTGAACTCTCTGTAATTCACTCCTCGACTTACGCAGAATGCATTAATCGACACTCCTTTGGGCTCACCCTCTGTCTTGTATAAGACCCAGAGCTTTTCAAATTCACTGTTACTTATCATACCTTTTTGCTTTTTGGTTTAACAGCGCAAAGGTACTATCTTTTTCTCAGAATGCCTTAGAACACTTTTGGACGCTTACTCTCCTCCGCAACCTCGCGAGCAATCTTCTTGCATACGGGGCTACTGTCATATAACCGCTTTATCCAACCTGCGAAATGGTCATAGTCATCACCCCTCCTGCATTCCAACGCCCTTTGAAGAAAGGATACTATCCAAATCTTCATTGCTCTTTACACTCCCTCCAAACCGTCAATCAACTCCCTGAACTTTCTCGTCGTCTCGTTAAAGCCCTCCGCCTGCTCTGCATCTTTCACGTTCTCAGCAATGGCTGCATCTATCTTATCAAACATTTGCCTGAAATGCTCAAATGTCTCGTGCATTCTCTGGCGACTCTCCGCTGATTCCAACGCCAATATCTTATTCACCAATCTGACAATATCGTTCATCACAAACAGGAAATCCTCCAATACTTTGATATTCTCGCGTTTTACAGGTCTCAAGAAATAGCTCAAAACTAGAATCGCATTCTCTTTCCCTGCCTTCTTATTCGCCTTGATATCGCTGAACACAGCAGCCATTTCGTCATCCCTTAGATAGTCGCTCTGCGATAATCTCACAAGTCGTTCCTCAATGGCGCTCACCTCATCAGTAAGCGTTTCGTTACTCAGCTTACCAAGCTCAGCTTTGACCGCACGATTCCAGTAACTCTTATCGCATGCCTCCTCGCTAAACCCATACAGCTTTTTGAAGCCTTCATGGGCAGACAAGAACAAATAAGCAAGATTCTGCTGATATTCCGCAAATGTCTCTGAGCGTGAAAAGGCGAGAAAAGTTGAAGTCAAGTCGAGGTAGATATAAAGCACATGCGCTACCATATTATTGTCCACAAGGAACTGCCATTCTGGAATCTGTGTCAAATCCCAATTATGTTCACTTGCAAACTTTTTAACCGTCCCTATCTGTCTAAACAGTCCATCAACTATTCCCTCATAGTGGACCAATCCCTGCTTAAACACCTCCAGTTTCTCACTATCAACCGAACCTGTCACCTCAAACCGTTGCTGGGGCATAGGCATTGCCCACGACACCAAATAGTAAAAACCAAGCTTATTTCGCAATTCATCAACTAACACAGAATGCATTGGCTGAAGGAATCTCATCAGGGCGCCAATCCTATCAGTAACACTTCTCTCATTAACAGGAGTCATTCGCTCATAGAACTCCTCTGGATTATCACTGAAATGTTTGGCCACATTTCTTGTGTCGCAATCTTTATTATTGGCGTATTCGTACCGAAAAATGTCCTTGCCCTCTGCTATCTCGACACACTTCTCTGGATATAACTGTCGTAAAGTCGCCTCTATATCAAGCCATAGTGTTTGCTTTCCATTAAATCCATAAAGGTACTTATACATTTCATGGGCGGTCACCAGACTTCTTCGGATGTTATACTGCTTCTCAACCCCAAGTTCTGCCTTCAGACTTGCTCTGAGTTGTACACAAAGACACAAATTCGCATAGCATATATTCGCATGGACACGAATCACCTTGCTGACATATTCCTTATCAAGGTTAGCAATTGAATCCATCATACCTTGATTCAAAGCTTCCAGAAGAACCATATCTACGTACAGTTCGTGATAGCTCGACTCCAATGTCAGCTTTAGATTAGCCTTCATACTCTCTATCTGCTCTGGAGTTGCCGGTTTTCTGTTATCCGTCATGTCCATATTCCTAACGAATTATACCCGTTTTCTATATCGCAATCAACGCCACTCCCCTATGTCTGCTCCTAATGGCAGATGCCATCGTTGGAGACACTGCGAGTGCGATATTTAGTCCATAGGTAATGCGAAATACTCATATCATAGGTTGAGAAAAAATGTATTCTATCTCTCATGATACTTTACAACCTTTTTCACAATATCTTCATCTATTTCAAGACCACCATCTTGAGTCACAATAAAACCGTTGTTCTCCAATATCATTTTTATCTTTGACAATTGACGCTCTGGCTTCATTGTAGGTAAAAGATTTCTTTGGTCTTGTTTACCAGACACCTCATTTGAGGTATAATTTAAGTCAATCACATCTAAGGCATAGTTCCCCAAGTCAACATCATTAATCAGGCACACATCTATCTCTTCCACGAACCTTGATATCGCCTTTATCATAGAAGCAACCTCTTTCAGAGAAGGGTTACTATGTCTTCTAAATCTCTTTAATGCAATATCAACATCCAAATGTTTAAAATTGTTCTTATACCAATCTGAGTTATCTAAAAGAATCTTCTGCGATTCTTTGTCCAACTCATTGTCTGCATTTGAATGAGTTGTTACATTCCGCCACTGGATAGCCAAAGAAACCAATGCCCCATACAGTATCAAATCGCCATTATCCTTATATCTTTCAGATAGCACACAAAATTTCTCATACACCGATCTATCCGCCTCATCTATCTTCGACATAATATCTTTGGGAATAATGCAAGGCTTTCTCCTACACATCTGAATATAACCATCCAGATTGTCCACAGCCCATGCTAAAGAAGAATTGAGTGCATACCTCATACTTCTTAACGAAGATGCTCTGGGGTCTTGGGGGTTCCACATCACGTTCATGGTTCCAGGCTTTTGCACGGTTCCTTTAGAAACCTCTGTCAATCCCACAAGGATAGTTATCAGGAAATGATTTGCCTGCCCAATCTGCTTTTTAAAAAGTTTTTGTGCTTTGCTGTGAACTACTTTTACTCTCATATCTCTTGTTTGAGGGCCAAATGGGATTCGAACCCACTTCTCGCACTTTAAAGGCATTATAAAAATGCTCTGAAGGTGCGCGTCCACACCCATAGGACCATTGACCCTATATTATTACTTTGTTCATTTTCGCATCCTTATTCAATTTATCATTCCCCCTGAACCTTTCACCATGAACCAACGAATCTCTGTTCGAATCACTTCCCTTTAACCTTTTGATTCATCGTTTTCACGATAGAAGTCAAAAGTTTAAGTATCCGGTCTATGTCCATTTTAAGTGATTCGTACTGCGATTCGTTAATGTAGCCATTGTCATGTAATAGGTTCAACCAATAATCAGTTTCATCAGCCTCTTTATAAGCTATTGACAACTTAGAAAGGAAATCAGCATCACTTTGTGCATGCTTACTTTCCCTAACATTGGCTCCTATGGATGTCCCACTCTTATATATCTGTTTTGACTGAACAAACTCCTTGTATTCTGCATCTTCAGTCAAATACTGAAACAAACGGGTTATTCTGCATCCAAATGTATTTCCAACAATGATACTACTTCTTCGCAAACAACCTTTCCTTAGTATCATCAAGAAAGTCCACGAACTTATCAGGTGACAATTGTGCAGACAGTCCTATCTTGAAAGCTGCCTGAGAATCCAGATTCACATCATAATGATAACGAGGATGTCTTTTAGGCATACCGGCTCTACATGCATTCTCATATCCTTCAACGTCATCATCATATCTGATATACCCAATCTCATACGTCATAAGATGATTCATGATTGTCCATATGTTCGAGTTGACATGATCCTGATAGTCGGCTATAGGCATAATAAAATCCAAAGCATCTGAACTGTCATATACATCCGCCTCTATCATAGTCATTATGTCAGATATCATCTTTGAGTCAATCGGGATATTATTGAGGTCAAACCTTACCTGAGGATATTCATTCACATGAAATGGGAATCTGATTGAGAACATTTTCTTCTCAGTGAAGAAGAAAAGTCGGTTCATGTCGCTTACAACAAGCATGAATTTATTATCAGCATTCCCAACTTGCAGGTTTGTCATCATAGTACGGCACGACTCCATCACGATCAGCAACAGGTCTTTCCTGCTATCCAACAATCTCTGAGGGAATGCTTGTTCAAATAGATTACCATTCAGTTCAAAAACCAGTTTCTTCATGAATAAAAGCTAAGATTCGACTCTATGAATCTCTTTACCAGATCTCTGTCAAACTTATCAAAAGACGCTGCCTCCAAAGCGATAGTCATTTTGGTTTTCCTAGCGACATCTGTTATATGCATTTCTTCGAACACGCTTTCCAATACATCCTGATATGACTCTGTTTGTTCTGGTTTCAGTTCTACAATCTGTTGTTGAATGGCAGCCTGCTGCTCATCAGTTGGAATCTGAGTCCTCACACACCTGTTTTCATTGATATATCTATATCCGTCTATCAGCGTATTCAATAACGTATTGTCAGTCACAAGCAGATACGACTTAATAAAGGACCTGGTCAACATCGTATAGATGGAATTTCTGTATCTATATGAATTTTGAATTTTTTGGGTAATACAGATAACATAAGGGAATTCCAAGCCCTTCACATTATTAGTGTTTGTGACATACACAGCATCTTCAGTAGCCGACTTTGATTCATGTCCCCTCTTCACCTTAAATCCAAAATCATTGTGAATCATGGTGCATAGTTTATCTATGTAATCATAGATATTACTATTGTCATCCACCAATATAATTGCAATGTCACCTGGTTTTAAGTCTGGATTGGTCTCTACAAGACCACTGATTATCTCCTTTACTTTGCTAATTCGAGTATCGTTGAAAATCTCCAAACTATTTTCAAGTTCTATTTCATCAAAGCGTTTGATAGGGTTTCTTTTCAATTTCAGAATGCCACGCTCCGAATAGTCTGTCTTATATCCCAAATCCTCCCACTGAGCTTTGTTAAACCAGTTCAATTTATTGTCTTCAAACAGGCCTAGTCCAACGGCATGTGCAAACATCAGTGTCCTGGGGTCTGTACGATAACAACGATTCAGAACTATATCGACACCCCATTTCTTTTTTTTAATCGAGTCGAAGATATCCTGGAATACATCACCTGCAAGATAAACTTTCTGACGTACTATCTTCTTACATACATCAAAGAATACTTCAGGAAAGTCCTGACTCTCATCTACCAATATATAGTCCAAACATGGCTCAAACTGTTTTGACGGCAAAGCATTCAGCCGTTCCAAAACTTCAGAGTAAATTCGTTGATAATCAATTCCTGTACTGTATCTGTAAAATGGCAGATTGTAATAATTACATATATAGGAATAAAGACCTGAGTCTGGTGTGCTTTTCGATCCCCAAGCCCTAGCCATCCACAGTCTTTCATTCCACTTTATCTGCTTGTTTACCATCATAAAATCAAAAAAACGTGGTATTCTCTCCTTAAGTTTGTTCGATAAAGCTATATTATGGCAAGTAAAGAAGATAGTTGTTGAATCCTCTTTTGTATATAGATCTTTCAGCTTGTGGAGGAGCAACTCTGTTTTTCCTGTACCAGAGAGTCCTTGTACAGAAATCATTTTCTTAATCTGATAGTTTTTATATATAAAGCGAGTCTGTTCTCCATCAAAGAGCACAATCTTCTTCTTTACCTTTTCCAATATGGTATCAGGTTCTACTGCTCCTATCTTGTTAATGTCATTAATACTACCCGACAGGAGGGATATCAGTAAGTCAACCTTTCTTTTCCACTCTCCGTGCAATTGTATATCTTCTAACAAATCATCTATATCAAATGGTACATTTACATCATACCGGATAGTTTTTATAACTTGGTTTCTCCACTCTCTCGACCTTCCTATATGGTCCATATATTTAAATGTAGAGGAAATGGTATTCAGGTCTGTTATGACATCATCGACATAATTATTAAAAGCATCGCCCTCGTCACTAAGATTGATAAAAGTAATTCTATGTCCTGGTATTAATGCAATGATGGCATGGTCCTCGTATGGATACGAGAATCTCCCCCCAAGAGGACTTGTAATTAGAAATATCTGAATGTCCTGATGAGTCTTTGCATACTTCTCAAACCTACCAACAAGCTGTTTGTTTTCAGCATTTTCTCTAACTTGGTTATAAAATAAGTCGTTTCTCATAAATCATTCCACAATATCAATAACAACTCACCTCCTGCAATATATCTACAGTGAAGAAAGCCCCATGCCTTGATGGATGTATGATTCTCTACAAACAATCCGTGCCAATCCATGAATTATATGTTCATTAAAACTTTCTCCACACCATTTTATTAACGATTCCTACATAGGATTGGATAATCTTTACCACCTTGGTAGAGACATTCTCCTCGATGTAGTCAGAAACTGGTATGCCATAGTCACCATTCTGATTCATGGTCACAGCGGTATCTACAGCCTGTAGCAATGACTGCTCATCGATACCTGCGATGAAGAAACGCCCCTTGTCCAATTGGATGAATAGTCCTAATCACTTGTAGTTCCATATCCTATATTTTGTCTCCGAAATTCCTTTAATCCGTCCTCCCCTCACTCTATCTCCTTCAAAAGTCCCACTGGTACAAACGCAATGGCCACACTGGCGATTCCCTCCAGTTCCAC
>Ga0256869_1000704_pt1 | contig 14899 bp, 29 predicted proteins | sample RumenRJG_05RNA_FD_186096 | JGI IMG/M metagenome (GOLD analysis project Ga0256869, IMG submission 186096) | Metatranscriptome of bovine rumen microbial communities from Lethbridge, Alberta, Canada - Rumen RJG_05 (Metagenome Metatranscriptome) | ecosystem: Host-associated > Mammals > Digestive... | reverse complement strand
GGAAATGGTAATGCCGGGCGACAACAGCACATTTGAAGTTGATCTGATTGCGCCCGTGGCGATGAACGAGCAGCTTCGCTTCGCAATCCGCGAGGGCGGTCACACCGTCGGCGCCGGCGTTGTCTCCAAGATCCTTGACTAATCCGGAGGCTCAACGTGTCTAAGAAGATCAGAATCCGTCTGAAGGCGTTCGATTACCGTGTGCTTGATGCATCTGCGACTCAGATCGCGGAAACCGCTGCACGCAGCGGTGCCAAAGTGGCCGGCCCCATTCCGCTGCCTACTGAGATCAACAAGTACTGCATTCTGACATCGCCTCATATCAATAAGGATGCACGCGAGCATTACGAAATGAGAACCCACAAGCGTCTCATCGACATCATCGATCCGACGCAGAAAACAATGGAAGCATTGATGCAGCTTAATCTTCCCTCTGGTGTTGACATCCAGATCAAGCTCTAAACGGGCGGGAAGCTCTTAAAGCCATAAAAGCTGAATCTCCCCCGCGTGGGGGAGCTCTGAGCAAAGGAGAGTGTTTGTAATATGAGTCTTGGAATTCTTGGACAGAAGCTGGGGATGACCCGCATTTTTGACGATGACGGAAAATCCGTGCCGGTGACCGTCATTGCTGCAGGCCCCTGCCCCGTGGTCGATGTCCGCACTCCTGAGAAGAACGGCTACAGCGCCATTCTTCTTGGGTTCGGTGAGGTCAAGGCCAGCAGAGTGAACAAGCCCATGAAGGGTACATTTGACCGCGCCGGCATGGCTCCCTGCCGCTGGCTCCGTGAGTTCCGTATCGACAACGCTGCGGACTACAAAGTCGGTCAGGCCGTTGACGTGTCAGCCTTCGCCTCCGGCGAAGAAGTGAGCGTCACCGGTACCAGCAAGGGCAAAGGTTTTGCGGGCGTCATGAAGCGCTACAACTTTGGCGGACTTCAGGCAAGCCACGGCGTGTCCGTGTCTCACCGCAAACCCGCATCGAGCGGCGCCAGCAGCTACCCCAGCCATATTTTCAAGGGAAAGACGATGCCCGGCCACATGGGCAATGAGCGCGTCACCATTAAAAATCTGACCGTCGTCGCAGTTGACAAGGAGAACAACCTCCTTCTCGTCAAAGGTGCGGTACCCGGCGCCAAAAACGGCCTCGTCCTGGTTCATAAGCAGGCCTAGGCTGAAGGAGGATCAAAGAAATGCCAGTTATCAAGATGCTGAATCTTTCCGGAGATGTGGTTGGCGAAAAAACACTGTCCGACGCCGTCTTCGGCGCTCCAGTACATGTAGCTGCGATGCATCAGGTTGTGGTTGCCCAGCTGGCCAACGCACGACAGGGAACAGCGAGCACCAAGATGCGCGGCGAAGTCAGCGGCGGCGGCAAGAAGCCCTGGAAACAGAAGCACACCGGCCGCGCCCGTGCAGGCAGCAGCCGTTCGCCCCTCTGGGTCGGCGGCGGAGTTGTTCACGGCCCCAAGCCCCGCTCCTACAGCCTGAAGGTGAACAAGAAAGTCCGCGCGCTTGCCATGCGCAGCGCCCTCTCAATGAGAGTGGCCGAGCAGTCGCTGTGCGCCGTTGAGTCCTTTAATCTTGAAGCTCCTTCAACTAAGAAGATGAAGAGCTTCATCGACTCCCTGAAAGCCAAGAAGGTGCTTTTCCTTCTGGACAAGAGAGACGAAAACGTTGTAAGATCCGCCGGCAACATCCCCGGTGCCAAGGTTCTTCACGTTGACAGCATCAACGTGCTTGACCTGGTCCATCACGATCACGTCGTGGCGACGCCCGCGGTTCTCGAGAAGCTTGAGGAGGTGTACGCTCGATGAATCTTGTACCCCATGACATCATTATCCGTCCTGTGGTCACTGAGAAGAGCAGCCGCTTGATGGAAATGAACAAGTACACCTTCGAAGTCCATCCCATGGCCAACAAGATTGAGATCCGCAAGGCCGTCGAGGTTGTCTTCAAGGTAAAGGTCAAAAGCGTTCATACCGTGAAGGTTCATTCAAAACCGAAACGGATGGGGGCTTTTCTCGGAAAAAGCCGCGCTTGGAAAAAGGCCATCATCACGTTAGCCGACGGAGAGCATATCCAGTTCTTCGAAGGTGCCGGCGCGTAGCGATTGGAGGATATAGAAAATGGCTATTAAACAATTCAATCCCTACACTGCCAGCAGACGTCATATGACGGTCCTGAGCCGCGAGGACATCACAAAGCAGAAGCCTGAGCGTTCCCTGCTTGCAGGCCGCAAGAAGAGAACCGGAGGCCGCAACAACTACGGCCGCAGAACGATGCGTTTCATCGGCGGCGGTCACATCCGCCGTCTGCGCGTGATCGACTTCAAGCGCGACAAGATCGGCATTCCCGGCCGCGTCGCAGCTGTTGAATACGATCCCAACCGTTCGGCGCGCATCGCCCTGATTTTCTATGTTGACGGTGAAAAGCGCTACATCCTGTGCCCTGATCAGCTTCATGTGGGCGACACCGTTCTTGCGGGGCCTGATGCTGATATCCGTCCTGGCAATGCGAAGAAGTTCCGCGATATCCCCGACGGCACGCTGGTTCACAACATTGAGCTTGAGCCGGGCCGCGGTGCAAAGCTTGTCCGTTCAGCCGGCGTCAGCGCGCAGCTGATGGCTCGCGAAGGAAAGTTCGCCTTTGTGCGCATGCCCAGCGGCGAACTCCGCAAGTTCCTGCTCGAGTGCAGCGCCACAATCGGCGTTGTCGGAAACGGCGAACACGAGAACGTCTCGCTTGGCAAGGCCGGCAAAACCCGCTGGCTTGGCCGCAAGGGACGCATCCGCGCCATGATTCAGAACCCCGTCGACCATCCCATGGGCGGTGGTGAAGGAACTACGAAATCGAATCATCATCCCTGCTCGCCCTGGGGCACACCTGCAAAGGGCTATCGTACTCGTACGCGCAAGCCTTCTGACAAGTTCATTGTCAGACGCCGCTACGCCAAGTAGTAGGGTAAGGAGGACATATAATGGCACGTTCTGCTAAAAAAGGACCCTACGTCGAGGCGAGACTCCTCAAGAGGGTCGAGGAGCTGAATGAAAGCGGAGCAAAGAAGGTCCTCAAGACCTGGTCCCGCGCTTCAATGATAGTTCCTCAGATGGTTGGTCATACAATTGCTGTTCATAACGGTCGTACCCATGTTCCCGTGTACATCAGCGAGAACATGATCGGACACAAGCTGGGCGAGTTTGCCATGACCCGCCGCTTCACCGGCCACAACGGCCAGGAGCACGCGGTACCCACCGCGGCAGCAGCACCTGCGGCGGCGCCTGCAGCAGCCGCTGCGAAAGCACCCGCCCCGGCGGCTGCAGCTCCCAAGGCTGCCGCTCCCGCGGCTAAGTAAAGGAGGCCATTGACGTGCAGGCTTATGCAGTTGCCAAGGCGGTACGTATTTCGCCTTATAAAGTTCGTCAGGTTCTGCCTCTGATCCGCGGCAAGAAAGTCGGAGATGCCATGATGGTGCTCCGCTACACTCCCAAGAAGGCTGCCCGGCTGGTGGAGAAAGTGCTGAAAAGCGCTGTCGCCAACGCTGAGTTCAACTTCGGCATGGACGTTGAGAAGCTGAGGGTTGTTGAAGCCAAGGCAGATCAGGGTCCCAGCATGAAGCGTTTCCGTCCCGTTTCGATGGGCCGCGCTCATGCGTATGTACATCGTACCAGTCACATCACTGTGACGGTTGCCGAGTAAGGAGGAAATGACTTATGGGTCAGAAAGTTCATCCGATCGGTTATCGTATCGGCGTAATTCGTGACTGGGAATCAAAATGGTTTGCTACTGGCAGCAGCTACGCGAAGAACCTTCACGAAGACATCAAGCTTCGCCAGTGGATTAAGAACCGCTTTGAAGGCGCCGGAATTTCCCGCGTGGAAATTGAGCGCATCGGAAAGGTCATCCGTTTCACGGTGTGGACAGCACGTCCCGGCGTGGTGATCGGCAAGCAGGGCGCTGAGCTCACCAAAGTCAAAGATGAGCTTCAGGCTCTTACCGGCAGCCGCGTGATGCTCAACGTTCAGGAGATCAAGAATCCTGATGTCGACGCTGAGCTTGTGGCCGAAGGCATTGCTTCTGCCATTGAACGCCGTGTCAGCTTCCGCCGCGCCATGAAGCAGGCCATGTTCCGCACAATGAAAGCGGGCGGTCTGGGCATCAAGATTCAGTGCTCCGGACGTCTCGGCGGCGCTGAAATTGCCCGCACGGAGTGGTATAACGACGGCCGTCTGCCTCTTTCCACTCTGCGTGCAGATGTTGATTATGCGTGCGTCAAGGCTGTTACCATGTACGGCGCCATCGGCGTCAAGTGCTGGATCTACCGTGACGAGAAAGCGCTGAATACTGCTGCGCCCCGTCCGGTCCGCAGCAGAGCAAATAAGAGGGAAGGAGGCCGGGCTTAAATGTTGATGCCGAAAAGAACAAAGTATCGCAAGCCTCACCGCGACTGCCTTGAAGGCGAAGCGAAGGGCGGTACTTATGTAGCTTTCGGGGAATTTGGCCTGCAGGCTCTTGAATGCGCCTACATCTCGGCCCGCCAGATTGAAGCGACCCGTGTTGCCATCAACCGTAAGATGCGCAAGGGCGGCAAACTCTGGATCCGCATCTTCCCTGATGTGCCCTATACGAAGAAACCCCTTGAAACCCGAATGGGAAAAGGTAAAGGCGCCCCTGAATACTGGGTATCCGCTGTTCGTAAGGGCCGTGTCATGTTTGAGCTTGGCGGGGTTCCCCGTGAAGTCGCTGAGGATGCGCTCCGCACGGCTTCTCACAAGCTTCCTATCAAAGTGCGGCTTGTGACCCGCGACAGTTTGGATGGTGAATAGCTATGGACGCCAAAAGTCTGCGTGAAATGACTGTTGAAGAGCTCAGGGACAAACACAATCAGTTCAAGGAAGAGCTCTTCAACCTGCGCTTCCAGAACGCTGTTGGTCAGCTGAAGAACACCAGCAGAATCAGGGAAGTAAAGAAAACTATCGCGAGAGTCCTTACCATTGTTCACGAAAAAGAACAGGGACTGAACGTGGACGCCGGAAGGAGGTAAGGCATTATGGAAGCTAAGACCCCACATCGTAAAACCAAGATCGGGACAGTAATCAGCGACAAGATGAATAAAACCATCTCTGTCAGAGTGACCAGACATGCCATGCACCCCGTGTACGGCAAGCGCATCATCAAGTCCAAGAAGTTCCTGGTTGAGGATGCAGAAAACAGCTGCCGCGTAGGCGACAGAGTTCAGATTGCCGAGGCTCGCCCCATGAGCAAGCATAAGCGCTGGACTCTTGTGAGGATCGTCGAGAGAGCGCCGATCCTGGAAGGTACCGTCGAGGAGGATGCCTAACCGATGATTCAGTTGAATACTGTGCTTAATGTCGCTGACAACACCGGCGCCAAGCGCGTGAAGTGCATCCAGGTTCTCGGGGGAAGCCGCCGTCGCTGGGGCACTTTGGGTGATGTCATTGTCTGTGCTGTGAAGGAAGCAATTCCCAACAGCAACGTTGCCAAGGGCAGCGTGGTAAAAGCCGTTATCGTCCGCGTGAAGAAGGAGCGCCGCCGTGCTGACGGTTCCTATGTCCGCTTTGACGATAACGCCGCGGTTCTGATTGACGCCAACGGCGATCCCAGAGGAACCCGTATTTTCGGCCCTGTCGCCCGTGAGCTCCGCGCAAAGAAGTACATGCGCATCATCTCGCTGGCGCCTGAAGTTGTGTAGGAGGCCTGCGTGATATGAGCAGAATGCGTTTGAAGAAGGGTGACCGCGTAAGGGTCATTTCCGGCAAGGACAAGGGCAAGGAAGGCAAGATTCTTGTTTCTATCCCCAAGGAAAACAAAGTGATTGTTGAAGGTGTCAGCGTTGCTTCGCGTCACACCAAGCCCACTCAGGCAAATCCCCAGGGCGGCATTGTGAAGAAGGAAACTCCTATCTATGCCTGCAAAGTAATGCTGATCTGCCCCAACACCGGCAAGCCCACCCGCATTGGTCATGCTTTCCTGGAAGATGGCCGCAAGGTCCGTGTGGCTAAAGTCTCCGGCGAAGTTATCGACATCGATAAGAAGCAGTAGGGAGGCAGAACATGACCATTCCAGTTCGTGTGCTTGATAAATACAAGAATGAGGCTGTGCCTGCGTTGCAGGCTCAGTTCGCCTACAAAAATCCCATGATGATGCCCAGGATTGTCAAAGTGGTCATCAACATCGGCGTAGGCGATGCAAAGAGCGATTCAAAGTTCATTGACGCGGCTGCTTCAGAGCTCGCCACCATCAGCGGCCAGCGTCCCATGATCAAAAAATCGAAGAAGTCCATTGCTAACTTCAAACTGCGTGAAGGTGCTCCCGTCGGCTGCAGCGTGACACTGCGCGGCATCCGTATGTGGGAGTTCCTTGACCGCCTGATGTCCCTGACGCTTCCCCGCATCAAGGACTTCCAGGGTGTGTCCCGCACTTCTTTCGACGGCCGCGGCAATTACAACCTCGGTCTCAGGGATCAGCTGATTTTCCCTGAAATCAACTATGACAAGGTTGTCAAACTCCGCGGAATGAACATCACCATCGTGACGACCGCTCACACTGACGAAGAGGCGTTTGTCATGCTTGAAAAACTTGGCATGCCTTTTGCGCATGCGGAATAAGGAGGGGTAACAATGGCGAGAAAAGCACTTAAGAACAAAGCTGCGCTTACCCCGAAATTCTCCACCCGTGGTTACAACAGATGCCCCATCTGCGGACGTATGCACGGCTATATGAGAGATTTTAATATGTGCCGCTGCTGCTTCCGCACTCTTGCCCGCGAAGGCAAGATTCCCGGAATTGTCAAATCCAGCTGGTAGCTTACAGCTTTCTTAGAAAGGGGAACTTTCATGTACGTTAATGATCCGATTGCGGATATGCTCACAAGAATTCGCAATGCGAACATGGTTTACCATGAGAGCGTGGATATCCCGATCAGCAAGATGAAGCTCGGGATCGCGAAGATTCTCAAAAGTGAAGGTTACATCCGCAACTACAAGGTCCTCAACGATCCCAAGAAGCCCGTGGGAACCATCAAGATCTTCATGAATTATGGTCCGAACCGCGAGCGCGTTGTACAGGGCCTTCGCCGCATGAGCAAGCCCGGCCGCCGCATTTATGTCGGCAAGGATAAGCTGCCCAAAGTGATGGGCGGTTTAGGAATTGCCATTGTTTCAACTTCTCAGGGTCTCAAGACCGACGCTGAAGCCAGACTTCTCGGGCTCGGCGGAGAAGTTATCTGCTATGTCTGGTAAGGTGAGGGAAGAACATGTCAAGATTAGGACGTAAACCCATCACAATCCCGAAGGGTGCCAGCGTAGAAGTCAAGGAAGGCAAGATCATCGTCAAGGGCAAGAACGGCGAACTTTCCATGCCTCTGGTGAAGAACATTTCCGTAGAAGTCAAGGACGGCGTTGTTCACGTTTCCCGCAGCAATGAAGAGAAGCCCACAAAGGCAGCCCACGGCATGACACGCGCGATGATCAACAACATGGTCATCGGCGTCACCGAAGGATATACCAAAACCCTCGAAATTGAGGGCGTCGGCTACCGTGCCGCAATGAAGGGCAAAAACCTTGGACTGAGCCTTGGCTTCTCCCATCCTGTAGAAGTTGTTCCTCCCGCAGGAATTACTTTCAGCGTGGACGGCACCAACAAGATTTTCGTCAAGGGAATCGACAAACAGGCAGTCGGTCAGGTTGCCGCCAACATCCGCAGCTATCGTGCTCCTGAGCCTTACAAGGGCAAGGGAATCCATTACCTTGGCGAGCACATTCTGCGCAAGGTCGGCAAGGCCGCTAGCAAGTAGACGAGGTGAGCCGATATGATTAAGAATAAAAGCAGAAACGAAATGCGTCTCCTTCGTCACAGCCGTCTCCGCCAGAGCATTGCCGGCACCGCTGAAAGACCGAGACTGTCTGTTTTCCGCAGCCTGAAGGAAATTTACGTTCAGGTGATTGACGATACGGTGGGACACACGCTGTTCTCCGTTTCCACCAAGGAAGACGCTGTGGCCAGTGCCCTTCAGGGCGGTCACTGCACCGTGGAAGCAGCCAAAATCATCGGAAAGCTCGTTGCGGAACGTGCGAAGGAAAAAGGAATCACCGAGGTCGTTTTTGACCGCGGCGGACACGTATATCACGGCCGCGTGCAGGCAATTGCCGACGCCGCTCGTGAAGCCGGCCTGAAGCTCTAAGGAGGAAATTCAATGACCGAAAAACAGTCTGCGAACGCTGCTGAGCTGAACGAGCGCGTAGTTTTCATCAACCGCGTCAGCAAGACGGTGAAGGGCGGTAAGAGATTCCGCTTCAGCATCCTTCTTGCAGTCGGCGATGGTGAAGGCAATGTCGGCATCGGCATGGGCAAGGCCCGTGAAATTTCCGAAGCTGTCCGCAAAGGCATGGAAGATGCCAAGAAAGACATGATCTTTGTGAAACGCAGCGGCAACACCATTCCCCATCCTGTGCTTGGACATTACGGTTCAGCTTCCGTTCTTCTCCGTCCCGCCGTTGACGGAACCGGTGTTATTGCCGGCGGCGTCGTGCGTGCCATCATGGAGCTGGGTGGAATCAAGGACGTTATGACCAAAGTCGTCGGGCGCACTTCCAACCCTGTGAACGTCGCCCGTGCCACACTGGCCGCAGTTGCTTCACTGCGTACCCGCGATGAGATCATGACCCTCCGCGGCAAGAAAAAATCACAGGAGCCCGCTCCTGCGGCAGCCGCTGAGGCGCCCGCCGCACCGGCTGCAGAAGCTAACGCTTAGGAGGGAATGCGATTATGGCTAAACTTCGTATTGTCTGGAAGAAAAGCGATATCGGCCGTCCTGATCGTCAGTCGCGCACCATCAAGGCACTTGGCCTGCATAAACTCAACTCAGTTGTGATTCACGAGGATACGCCCCAGATCCGCGGCATGGTCCGCGCTGTGTCGCACCTTGTGGAGTGCACTGAAGTCAAAGATTAAGGGGGCATAACCAATGAATCTCAGTGATCTGCGTCCGGCTGAGGGCTCAAAGCATAAAGCCAAGCGCGTCGGCTGCGGCATCGGCTGCGGCAACGGCAAAACTGCCGGAAGAGGCACAAAGGGTTACGGCTCCCGTGCGGGCAGCAGCATCCGCCCCGGTTTTGAAGGCGGCCAGATGCCCCTTGTGCGCCGTACGCCCAAACGCGGCTTCAACAACTACAATTTTGCAAAGATCTATCAGATCGCCAATATCGGCGACATCGCTGAAATCTTCAAGGAAGGCGCTGAAGTGACCGTCAACGAGCTTTTCGCCTACGGCCTCGTCCGCAATATGGACACTCCTGTGAAGATCCTCGGCAATGGTGAAATCAGCAAACCGCTTACCATCAAAGCCCAGGCTTTCAGCAAGACTGCCGCTTCAAAAATCACCGCCGCCGGCGGTAAGGCCGAGGTGATCTAAAGTGGCTGATACCTTCAGCGACGTTTTTAAACTGCCGGATCTCAAAAGACGCATTCTCTTTACACTGGGAATGCTGTTTATCTTCCGCCTGGGAGCACATATTCCCACCCCCGGCATTGACACTGCCGCCATGTCCCAGCTTTTTGAGGGAAGCGGAGTTCTGGGGTTCCTCGATCTGTTTGCCGGTGGTGCGCTGAGAAGGTTCAGTCTTTTCTCGCTCGGTGTGGCTCCTTACATCAACGCGAGCATTGTGTTGCAGCTGGCTGCCGTCATTTTCCCGTCTCTTGACCGTCTTCAGAAAGAAGGCCCTCAGGGACAGAAAAAAATGACGCAGTATACAAGATGCGGTGCGATTCTCTTCGCATTCATCCAGGCGTTCGGCATGGCGCTGTGGCTTCGCCGCGCTGGCGTTCTCGGAGCGTCAGGGCTGGCATTCTTCATCGCTGTGCTGACTGCCGTGACCGGATCAGTGGCCGTGATGTGGATCGGCGAGGAAATGACCGACCACGGCATCGGCAACGGAATTTCAGTTCTGATCTTTGCCGGTATCGTGGCACGTCTGCCGGAGGCTGTCATTCAGACATTCTCTATGGTCAGTTCCGGTGAGATGAACGTCGTCACGCTGATCATGGCGCTGATCATCATGGTGGCGGTTCTGGCCGGCGCCGTTCTTCTTGAGCAGGGCCAGCGCCGTCTTCCCGTGCAGTACGCGAAGCGCGTGGTGGGCAACCGCGTGTACGGCGGGCAGAGCAGCTTTATTCCTCTGCGCGTCAACATGGGCGGCGTCATGCCCATCATCTTCGCCTCCTCGCTGCTGATTTTTCCGTCGATGATCCTGCGCCTGTTCCCCGGCACAGAAAGAATTGCGAATCTGTTTGCGCCCGGAAGCTGGGTGTATACCGTGCTTTACGTGATTCTGATCGTGTTCTTCAGCTTCTTCTACACTGCCATGGTGTTCAATCCCTCTGACATTGCGGACAGCATGAAGAAAAACGGCGGATTCATTCTCGGCATCCGTCCCGGCAAGCCTACTTCTGATTACATTGAGAAGATTGCTTCGCGCGTAACGCTGATCGGTTCTCTGTTCCTGGTGGTTATTGCTCTGATTCCCGATCTGCTGACCAATGTGTTCGGCATTACCAGTTTCTATTTCGGCGGCACGGCTGTGCTGATTGTCGTCGGCGTGGCGCTGGAAATCGCCGAGCAGATCAACAGCGAGCTGCTGATGCGCAATTACGAGGGCGTCCTCAAACGCGCAAAGGCTGGCAGAGGGCTGCTTCGCTTTTAAGGAGGCGCTGACACCATGAGAATTATTCTTGTAGGGCCTCCCGGCGCCGGCAAGGGGACTCAGGCAGAAAAAATTGTTGCGAAATACGGTGTCGCCCACATTTCCACGGGCGACATCCTTCGCGCAAATGTCAAAGCCGGAACAGAACTGGGCAGAAAAGCCAAGACCTACATGGACGCCGGTTCACTTGTGCCGGATGAGGTCATTGTGGGCATGATGCGCGGACGTCTTGCAGAAGACGACTGCAGCAGGGGATTCATCCTTGACGGTTTTCCCCGCACAGTGCCTCAGGCCGAGGCGCTGACAGCGCTTCTTAAAGAGATGGGAATCAGGCTTGACGGCGTGATTCTCCTCGACGTCGATGATGAAACCGTGGTGCAGCGCCTGTGCGGGCGCCGCATGTGCCGCAAGTGCGGCAAGATCTTCCATGTCACGTTCAATCCTTCCGCCAGAGGCAATGTCTGCGATGCCTGCGGCGGGGAGCTGTACCAGCGCGACGACGACAAGGAAGAAGTGATCCGTCACCGCCTGTCAGTGTACCACTCACAGACAGCGCCGCTTGTCGATTATTACGACAGGGCGGGGCTTCTGATCCGAGTGAACGCCGCAGAAGCGGGAGACAAAGTATTAAGCAGCATTGAAGCCAGGCTTGGGAGCCGTGCATGATTACTCTCAAATCGGCTGATGATATTCAGAAAATGCGTCGCGCCGGCGCTATCCTTGCCGAGCTTATCATGAACCTGAAGGGGATTGTGAAGCCAGGCATGTCAACCGGCGAAATTGACCGCTACGCAGAGGATTTCATCAGGAAAAACGGCGCAGTGCCCTCGGAAAAAGGCTATTCAGTTCCCGGGTATCCGCCGTATCCTGCAACCATCTGCGCCTCGGTCAACGACGAAGTTGTCCATGGGATTCCCAGTGATACGAGATTCCTTCAGGACGGCGACATTGTCAGTGTCGATGTCATGGCCTGTTATCAGGGCCTCCACGCTGATGCGTGCTACACCTACGCGGTTGGCGTCATTTCGCCGCAGAGGCAGGCGCTGCTTGACGTAACACGGGAAAGTCTGGATCGCGCGATTGCACAGGTCAGACCTGGTGCGACTCTCGGAGACATCGGTCACGCTGTCGAATCTTATGTGGTTCCCAAAGGTTACGGGGTAGTAAGAGAGTATGCAGGACACGGAATCGGGCGACATCCCCATGAAGCTCCGTCGGTGCTGAACTACGGAGAGCCCAATACTGGAGTCACCCTTCTGAAGGGAATGACTATCGCCATTGAGCCCATGATCATGAGCGGCGGCGAAGAGCTGAAAGACGGGGACGACGGCTGGAAAGTTCTGACAGCCGACGGTTCCGATGCGGCCCATTTCGAAAAAACGGTGCTTGTCACTTCTGACGGCGCTGAAATCCTGACTCCCTGGCACTAACCGGGATCTTTGAGGAGGTTTAGAAGGTTCTATGGCTAACAAGGACGATGTGATCGAGGCCCACGGCGAAGTCGAAGAGCCCCTGCCCAACGCGATGTTCCGCGTGAGGCTGGAAACAGGACAAGTGGTTCTGGCTCATGTATCGGGCAAAATGAGGATGCACTTCATCCGCATTCTGCCGGGCGATAAAGTTCTCGTCGAACTTTCGCCGTACGACCTGACCAGAGGGCGGATCACTTACCGCTACAAGTAGTCGATATGCTGCCTCTCGAACCGTGAAGGTTCAGAGCGGAATGTCCATGAGGAGTGTGTGCAAACTATGAAGGTTAGATCATCTGTAAAACCCATTTGTGAGTATTGCCGAGTGATCAAGCGCAATGGCGTGATCCGCGTCATCTGCAGCCGCGATCCTCGTCATAAACAGCGTCAGGGAGCTAGGAGGTAAACCGGTATGGCTCGAATTGCAGGAGTTGATCTTCCCCGCGACAAGCGCGTCGAGATCGGCCTTACATACATCTACGGCATCGGTCTGAGCACTGCGCGCCAGATTCTGAAGACCACAGGCGTGAATCCTGACACCCGCGTCAAGGATCTCACTGAGGAAGAAGCCCAGCTTCTTCGTTCCGAAATTGTAAACAACCACAAGGTGGAGGGCGACCTTCGCCGCGAGGTGTCGATGAACATCAAGCGTCTGATGGATATCGGATGCTACCGCGGCAATCGTCATCGCGTCGGCCTGCCCTGCCGCGGCCAGCGCACCAAGACGAACGCCCGCACCTGGAAGAACCGTAAAGGACGTTCACGTCCCGTAGCCGCCAAGAAAACCGTTTAACCGAGGGAGGTAACGTTCCGTGGCAAATCGTTCAACCCGTAAAAAGGAAAAGAAGAATATCAGCAGCGGTGTCGCTCACATCTTCTCTACGTTCAACAACACCATTGTGAGCATCACCGACAAGGGCGGCGCTCTGCTTTCGTGGGCGTCCGGCGGAAACGTCGGATTCAAGGGTGCCCGTAAATCTACGCCTTTTGCTGCGCAGGTTGCCTCGCAGCAGGCTGCAAAGACTGCTCAGGATCACGGCCTCCGCGAAGTTGACGTAGTCGTCAAGGGCCCCGGCCCCGGCCGCGAGTCCGCAATCCGCGCTCTTCAGGCTGTTGGCCTGCAGGTCAACTCCATCAGAGACGATACTCCGATACCTCACAACGGATGCCGTCCTCCCAAGAGACGCCGCGTCTAAGACGGTCTGTTTTGTTGTTGGCAGTGCGAATCCGTCGTAGCCTCAAGAGGCTATGGAATTATAGGAAAGGTGTGGGGATCTTTGGAGATAATGCGGCCTGAGATTCATGTTGAAGAGTGTACCAATACCACAGCACGTCTGGTGATTGGTCCCCTTGAACGCGGTTATGGTCAGACAATAGGTAACGCTCTTCGTCGTGTGCTGCTCTCCTCAATCAAGGGAGCTGCCATCAGTGCAGTTCGCGTCGAAGGCGCTCAGCACGAGTTCACGACGATTCCCGGAATGAAGGAAGACGTTATCGAGCTGCTGCTGAATCTCAAGCACGTGCCTGTCCGCTCCCATAGCGCCGAATATCGCACATTGAAACTTGATGTGGAAGGCGGAAAAAGGGTTACGGCAGCCGATTTTCAGAAAGACAGCGACATTGAGTTTATAGATCCCAACGCGTATATCTGCACGCTGGCGGAAGGCCATTCACTTTCGCTCGAGGCTTACATCGAGCAGGGCGTAGGTTATGCCACGGTGGATCGTCCGCGTCCGAACTATTTACCCGTGGATGCTCTTATGATCGACGCGATTTATTCCCCGATTCTGCGCGTCAAGTATGAAGTGCAGAACGAGCGTGTCGGCCAGAGAACCGATTATGAGAAAATCGTGATGAACGTTACGACCAACGGTGTCGTAGCGCCGGATATCGCTGTGGGAGAAGCTGCAAAGCTGCTCCGCGAATACTTCGACATCGTGGTGGGAGAGCTGCGCAAGCTTCATCCCGATGAACCGAGACTCGGCACCGGCGAAACTTCCGAGCCGTCTCCCGAGTGGAATTCCGGCACAGAAGACAGCGATGCTGAAGGCAAGAACAGCCTTCTCACAAAGAGCATCAAGGAACTTGAACTTTCCATCAGAAGCGAAAACTGTCTGCTCCGCGGCGGCATTCACACCATCGGTGAGCTGGTAAGCCGCAGCAAGGATGACCTGCTGAAGATCCGCAATCTTGGCAAGATCTCACTGCGTGAGATCGAAGAGAAAATGGCCAAGTACGGCATCGTCCTGAGCGACGATAAAGCGAGTGCAGAGAACACTAGCAAGGAGGACTAAGTCCACATGAGACATGGAGTTGACCACAGAAAACTCGGCCGCAGCGGCAGCCACAGACGCGCCATGCTGTCCAATCTGGTCGCGAGCCTGATCCTTCAGGGCAGCATCGAGACCACTGTGACCCGCGCGAAGGAAGTTCGCCGCGTTGCCGAGCGCATCATTACCCGCGCAAAGGGCGGCACGCTGAACGACCGCCGTATTGTTATTTCGCGCATGAACTACAAGGAAGCTGTCATCAAGCTTTTTGACGAAGTGGCACCCCGTTACGCCGATCGTCCCGGCGGATACACGCGCATTGTGCGCACCCGTTTCCGTACCGGCGACGCGGCACCCATGGCTGTCATTTCCCTGGTAGACTAGAGACAGCGAAAACAATGGAACAAAAAAATATGATCTCCCTGAGGGGTGTTGGCTATTC
>Ga0256869_1000703_pt1 | contig 14902 bp, 4 predicted proteins | sample RumenRJG_05RNA_FD_186096 | JGI IMG/M metagenome (GOLD analysis project Ga0256869, IMG submission 186096) | Metatranscriptome of bovine rumen microbial communities from Lethbridge, Alberta, Canada - Rumen RJG_05 (Metagenome Metatranscriptome) | ecosystem: Host-associated > Mammals > Digestive... | reverse complement strand
CTCGGGTATAGACATTATTGTCCAATATGCGGTTAGCCGACTCGTTCATATCTGGAATAAACTCAGCTGGTTGTAGCAAGTCCAGTTCTGAACTTGCACTAACACGCCATTTCTCCAAGTTCTCCAGTTCGTCTTTGGTGTCAATAACAACTTGCTCCCTGTTAAAGTAGAGCTTCTTAAAGGTCACTTCCGGCTTGAAGAAATTGGTATATCTGATACCGCGAACGATACGTACCGTTCCATCACGGGCAATAGGATTGCCTGGAGCATACTGTGAAAGGGCTGTCCTTAATGGATAAGATGGATTGGACGCCGTTATCAACGAATACGTGTTCTGCGATGACGAGTTGATGTCAAACTCAATCACATTAACCGGCATATTTGCATTTGGAGTGAAACGGTGTGTTGCCCAGTAAGAAAGCAGACGAGCAGCCAGAGGCTCAATGAACTTCATTTCAAAGAATGCCTGTTGCCTTGGACTCTTCGCCTTTCTGTAAGGTTCTGCATAGTCTTGAATACGCAATTCCAATTCAGCATAGCAGTTCTCGTTCATTTCACGAGCTTTTGCCACAACACTCTGTGGAGTGCGGCTGCTAAAGATGGTTCCATTCAATAATATTCGTAGCTTCCTTCTTAGCTTATCATCCAGAGCTTCGCTACACTTGATGTTGAAAGTCTCATAAGGTGTTCCCGTCTCGTCACCAAGTCCATCGAGAGGGCTTACTGGCGAGTGATCTACCTTCCTCTTAATCTTGAAGTGATTGCTATTACCATCGGGAACAATCTCATAATTGGTGTAATAGCTGATTACCTGTTCGTTGACGCTTCCACCTGCCATTCCAAACACTCCAAACTCCCTTATAAGGAAAGAATTAATGTGTCTCTGAATGACCTGTGCGCTATTCAAGTCAACAGTCGGAGTGCTTGTTGTGCGTAGAATGACATTCTCCATCGGGTTTAACAGAGTCCTGATACCTACGGCATCAGAGCCGCAAAGAGTAACACAAGCACTACGAACCTGTCCGCGTCGGCCACTTCGTCCGGCTCTCTGCTTATAGTTGGAAGGCATCGGTGGAACAGATGTCATCATAACTAATTCGAGGTCGCCAAGGTCAACACCCATTTCCATGGTGGTAGAACATGCCAGGATATTGATGCAGTGGTCTTTGAAGTCCTCCTGCACTTGTCGGCTCACCATCTTATCTACCTGAGCGGTATGCTCCGCTTGAATGAACAAATCGGGGAACTGGTGAATTTGAAGCAAACGATCTGCATACGTGCCATTTGTTCCCCAAAGCTTATTGTCCCAGAATATCTTCCTGTTATTCTGAGCCCACGATTCTATTTCCTCATCTGTTGGATTCGGATTACTGCTGTGATTGTGATATGGGAATGGAGTCCACTTCTCATGATACTTTTCATCCAGCGATACAGGCTCACCACCAATGATATAGGGAGAATACTTATGGAAAGTAATGTCAACAGGGCGTAACCATTCTACATGATGAGTATCACTACCAGTATTGGCATCACACAAATACACATCATCGTAAAGCTTGAAGCCAAGCTTTGCAAGATTTAGACGGTAGGGAGTAAAATGAACATCATTGATGACTTCATCTTTGTCCTTCACTTGCTGCCTGACCTCTGCATCATAATGTAATCCATGCTCCAGAAGCTCATATTTCAGGGTCAACTCGTTCCACATACAGTCAATGACATCCTGTATGTCCTGCTTGTAACTGCTGATAGCATTTGCTACCGTAATATGCTTGTCATTAGCCACAAGTTTTGCCACCAATCGAATGATACGGTTTCTATTTGCACTCTTATCCTTGATAACAGGCTTATGAACAGGACGACGCATCTCCTTCTTTGTCGCAAATCTAACACACTGGAAGATGTCAACTTCGTCTTTCTCATCCATAGTCAAGAATACACACTCACTCTGTCGTGCCGTGTAATCGAGGAACAACTGCATAAGGGAGAACCAGTCTTTCTTTGTAATCTGGTTTTCTGGAGCTAACTTTCCATTGAACACCTCGACCGCATCAGGTAGTTTCTGGGTTAACGCTGGCTGCAAATCGGCATAGTATGACGTGAACAATCCCATCGTTTCAGGGCTGGTTCCTGACAAGCTACGGTGGGAAAGATAATCGACCATGATTGAAAGAATATACTTTCGCTTTAGCTCTGGTCTGATGTTTCCTTCATCATCAAGTTCAGGACTTAATTCGGAACGCTCTGCAAATTGCTGGCAGAACGTATCTGCAAGACGGTCTTGTAATAGCAAATCCAAAATATCCTGCCACGTCAGATAGTTGTTGGGCTTCAGATCTGCCAATAGCTTGTCAATGGCAGCCTGGTCATCACCTTCCAGAATATCGAGGTTCTTTACAGCCTCCTTATGCTCTGGGCTTGTTCTGTGAGTAGAATCATAGATGCCCTCAAAGTATTTGGTGGCTTCTTCCTTGGTCATACTGCCAGCAGTTGCCATGCGGCACAACTCGTGGAAGATGGTTCCATACACCCACAGGCGTTCTTCTTCCAGATTCTGCTTGATGGTAGAACGTGCTGCCATCTGACGGCTATCGACAAAGCTGATGTACTGTTGACCCTTGTGCAAGAAAATTTTCTTTTCATCCTTTGGCTTAGCCTCAGTCATCAAGTCGAGGGTAGAAGGTGCAATAAGCCTTGAAACGAAGTCTGGAGCAACCCTGAACTTCTGAAGCTTTTTTGCATCCTCTTCATCCAACTGTATCTGGTCAGGATTGTCATCATCCTGTTTAGACTGTTTGGTAAGTTTGGTTCCGCAATAAGGACATTGACATTGAGTGTTGGCAATGACATGCCATCCGTGTCCGGCAGGATTAGATGCCGTGACATTCTGCATCCTGTTTCCTTTTATTATATATGGAGCATTGTTATCGAACTCTGTATCTGTCCTGTTTGATGTGCCGAAAACATAATAGGTCTTTCCTGTTTCCTCAGTCTCGTCAAGGTCGAACATATCACTATCATCCATTGTGATAGGCTGATAAGCGATACCGTCGTCTAACTTTAATTCTTCAGCAATAGCAACATATTCTCCACAGTGCTTACAACGGCTCATTTCAAGCAACGGTGCAGCATCTGGGGTGTCATCAGGCATATTCTCCGTATATATTTTGAAACTGCCGTCTTCCTTATAATGTGGATCTGATATATCGACAAACAAACCGTGGTTTGGCACACGATAGAAGTAGTGAACCTTCACACGCAAGTCTTCCAGTCCTTCATCTTCAGCAGTCTGGCACATTGCATCCAGTCGGTCAAGTTTTTCCTCTATGGTATTTCCGTCTGGAATCAACTCATCCAGTCGCAGATACCCGTCTTTGTTTTCATTCATCAGTCGAAGCCAATACTCTTTATCAGCTTCAGGCAATGTGGACAGTCCCTTACGTTTACCATCCACATAGCGTACCTGATTCACCTGTAATCCTGTTATGTCAGCGATGAAGTGCCTCAGTTCCTCTTTGGCTTGTTCATCACCACTCTTACCAATGGTGGCAGATGACGTAGCAAAACGAACATCGTTAGTGGTCACGCCGTATGCCATCAGCACACGTCTGATAAGCATGGCAATCTCAGCGGCTCCAGCACCTGTATAGGTGTGTGTCTCATCAAGAGCTATCCAACGGAGTGTCTTCTTGTCTTCCTTGATAAGGTTCCTGTCCTTTTCTCTTAACAGAATATACTCCAACATGGTAGGATTGGTCAGCAGAATATTGGCAGGATGCTGACGTAATTCCTCTCTGGTAGCAATTACATGAGGATATTTAGTCTCAATGATGTTACCATCCTTATCACGGGTGATACCCTTGATGGCATCCACTTTCCTCATTACCTTCTTATAGTTGAAGTCCTCTGGTGAGGGTATGCACTGTGGCATATCACCATTATACACAGCGAATTTCAGTTCTGTACCAGCCAGAAGCTTCTCCATACGAGCCTTCTGGTCTTCCATCAAGGCATTGAGGGGATAGAGGAAGATGGCTTGAACCTCTTCTGCGACATAGTTGTCTATCAAGTCCTGAACAAGTGGAAGCATAAAGCACTCCGTCTTACCAGAACCTGTACCAGTCGTTACCACAATACTCATGTTCTTTCCATCAGGCGTTTTCTCCTTCAACAACGTCTTCCAGCATTGATACTGATGCTCGTAAGGCAGGTATGACTCTCCTGGAGGAAGAGTCTTCTTCCATAGAGTTCCCAGCATTTCTTCTGCTTCAGGAGCATGTTCTGGATAAACGGTCTCATAGTTGTTCATACACTGTACCAATGGCATCGCATCTTTGGGAGCAAATACCTCTGGAATAAGTTTTGTCAACTGATTGATGTAACCTTTCTGGCTTTCGTTTCGTGCTTCACCACACCACATAGCCGACAGTGTTTTCTCTACTGCCGTCTTGTTCTTTCGGTATAGCTCTGCAAATCTAAACTTCTGCTTCATATATTGTGGTACTTTTTATTCTGTTATAACTACGACTTTGCTCATCTCAATGAATTTGAATCTACATTCATCATACAGTTTCAAGAAATCTCGCATCTCTAAGTTGCCCAGTGCATCGCCATCATTCTTAATGAGTTTGAGAGCTTTGTCTGCTATGTCCTCCACCTTTGGATAGACATCGAAGTTCCAGTATCTTCTCAGGAAATTCTTCAGATGCATCTGCTCACGCTCATCAGAACATTTAGGCGTTCTGCCAAAGAACTCTATGACCTTTGTTTGCAATTTGTCACGCTCTTCATCTGAAGTAGAAAAAGAAGCTATTTCTGATTTCCACAGTTCTCGTGGAAGTAACATCCAGTCAAAGTGAAACTGTATGGCAAAACTATAAAGGTTTGCTATGTCAACATCATTTAGCTGATAGTCTCTTTTCTTTAAGAGAGGTAGGAAAATATCCTTAATCTGGCTCCTTCCTGCAATGACCTTGATTAAAGGAGTAAACAGGAAGAAATATGCCTTGTGCTCAGCTACAGTTTCGAAACAATCCAAAGGAGCAATTTCTTCACTTTGAGTGTTATCGTCACCCCAGTCATCATCGCCCCAGTCATCATCGTCATTCGTGATGATGGTAGGGCAGCAGTAATGACGAGGCGAATCATCATCCTTCAAGCTCTGAAATACTATTCCATGTTCCTTTAGTTCACTTGGATTTTCCACAGGATATGGACTCTCCTTGTAGTTCCAGGCATATAGGTTGGAAGGACGGTCTTCTGCTTTAGTGACATATATTTTCAGGTATTCAAGAGGAATATCCTTTGTAAGCTTCTTAGCCGAATACTCTGCAAGATAATTACTCATTGCGACACCTGTCTGATTGAAAGTGGGGAAGTTGTAGTACACTGTGCTTCTCCGCTTAACCTGATATTCCTTTACGCCGTTCTCAGAAAAGTCACGCACAGAGAACTGCTCACAGTCTATGAGCGGAATATGTATATCTTCATCTTTATCGTGATAGCTTATAACTTTACTTTCTTCATCGGTACTACGCTTCTGTGATAGCTCTTTCACGATGACGGGACGATATACTTCAACCAAAATCTTTGCTTTCTTAGAACCGATCTCCAATTGTTTGGTGTCCGGCTCTTTCTCATCCAGAAGCTTATGGAAATCATCTTGTATATCCTCAACACCCTCCAAGGCTGTACAAATGCGCTGATGCTCAAAGTCACGCCAAATTGGAGGTTGTTCAGCATTCTCTGGTGCAAAAGGAACATAATAGACTTGTGGTTTGAAGACAATGCCCTTAACTGTCACACGCAGACGGATAGCTCCCTGTTGTGGCTCTTCCTTGTTCCAGTCCACGTAACGGCCATTCTTCAGCCATTCCAGATCATAGTCTGTTACAGGTTCACTTTCTTTTGTCTGCCCAGATGGATAGTGACGAACCTCTAAACCGTTTCTGCCAAATAGGACTGGCATTTGTGGGTCTTCCTGGTACTCGTCTTCATCATATTCAGCATCGATGTATTTATAGAGAACATACAGGTTTTCCCTATACTTGATTGTCTTCAAGTATTTCTTAGTTACGACCTGATAGAGCCCATTGCGATTGAAGAAAGGTGGCTCAACCTCTTTATCATTACTGTCTGCAATGATTACCTTATCATTGATGGGACACCAACAGTAGTCTTCGCTGGTATCTTCACCATTACGGTAATGTGCATAGACTACAGGCAAGTCACTATACTCCTCGGTCAAATGGTAGGCCGATGAGAAGATGACAACTGTGGGACGTTGAGAGTTGCGACGGTCAGAAAAAACGGTTGATTTCTTTGGCAGGGCATAGACCTGAATGTAGTCTTTAACCTCCAACACCTGTACAACACGACTCTGGTCATCATATTTCATCACAATCTCCACCTTGTCAAACCTGTTGACGGGGACATTCACGTAGATGTTCTCGTCTGCTTTGTTGACACATAGGAATCCTGTAGTTTCACTACCAGTATTGTCATACTTGAACAGAGGTTCATCTCCTTTCCCTTCCTTCTGAATGTACTGGCTTCCATTCTTAAAGCGAAGGTAGAAATAGATGCGTCCGATATTCTCAGGATGCTCAATGCCCCATTCAGGTTGGCGAAGCCTGTCAAAGCCGATATATTGCTTCTTTCCACCACCTATAACTTCGGGCTTCAGCTTAACCTTCAGATGACGGGTCATCTGGTTTCGGCTGGCAGAATAGCTGATAATCCATTCAAAATCGAACTTATTCTTCTTGGCCAATTTATCGGCTTCCTCTATTCGATGTATCAACTGAGGAATATATGTATTCTCATTCCTGATGTCAGACTTGGCAAAAGGTAAGTTGCGATGGCCTTGATCGTCTCTCTCCAGAATACACTTTAGGTATTCATACAGACTGTGCTGACGTGCAATTGACTCTTGGAATGCAACGGCACGATTCCTGTCTTTCAGGTCATCCAAGTCTATATCTTCGCCATGGAATATCTTACAGAGTTGAAAAAGAAGCTTGTCGTTTTCGTCACGTTTCAACTCTGCCTGTACTGCCAATCCTCCTAACACTTGCAGTGACTCCAGCCAGCGATAGGATGTCTTGTCGGGATTCTTCGAGGCATTATAGACATAGGTATTCTTGTCTATCTTTGCCAATTCATAGATTTTCTCTAATTCTTTGCTGGAAAGCGCAAGAATCTTGTTCTCGTCGGTGGTATCTGCTCCCTTGTAGAAGCGTTTGTACCACTCAGCGAGATATATCACTACTATAACGGCAAATTCCTCCGTCAGCAGGTGGTCATGTTTTCCTGCATGGGAGGAGATACTATTATTGATAGCTGATTCAAGGGCGTAGAACTCTTCAAGAGACAGTCGGAGTTCCCATACGTAGGGCCTTCCTCGCAGTATTCCCTGCCGGAGTTGTTCTACACTATGAACCAGGCATTGTAGTAATTGTATGTCTTCTTGCGTCTGCTGCATACTCATTCGTTATATTTTATACCTTTGTAATGGTCTTTAAGTTCCTTAAGCGACATGCATTTTCCTTGACCTTCCACTCTGTGAATCATGGAATGGCAGTTTGAGCACAAAGGAATAAGGTCTTTGGTAGGGTCAACCTTGTGAACTCCTTCGTAGGTGTGGTGAGGATTCACATGGTGTATTTCGATATAGCCTTCTCCGATGTCACCATATGCTTTACCAAAGTCGAAACCGCAACAAATGCAGTGAATATGACCGCCCCAAAGATGCTTATAGTATTCTATGCACTTGCGTCTCAATTCAGGATTGCGCTCCTTTTTGGTGAGGTTGTACTGATGTTCCAATCCCTCAGAATCGGGGGCATAGTCAGCATCGTTATGCTCGATTGCGAGTTCAGATTTATCATCAACTGGAGATTGATATGCTGCATCCTCTCCTGGTACTGAAATGGGTGAGCTTTCGTTATGTAATGATTTCACAAACAACCTATACCATTTCAGTACTTCAGTATAACGAGGTTCCTCTTGCTTGTCGATATTCTTCAGCACAGTATGAGCTTTAATCTTCTTGCGTAAGGACTCTATCTCGTTCTCGTCCTGAATGTCGTAGATAGACGCATACCCCGTGCCAAAGTATTCGTTGAGAGTAGATGGCAGCACGTCTTCAGCCGTCTCAATAAATACTTTGACTTCCTGAGCATCGTCCTCGAACTTTCCCATCAAAAAGTGATGGAAAAGTTCGTGGAATTGTTCTATTGTGTATTTTGACTGTTGTGTCATATACTAAGTTGTTATTACTCAGGTTTATTCGCCAATACTTCTTTGATATGAATTTGGTTACTTTCATCAATATCAAAAAGAGCATATAACTGATTATTAATATCTCCACTGAAATCAATAATGCCATTGTTATCGGAATAATCCAGAATGTCTGGCACCTGCTTTGCAACAGATGTTAAAGATTCATCAGTCATTAGGAATGCAAAACGAATAAATTCACTCTTTGCGTACTTAAAGAAATTCTTTGCTTCTTTTTCAGTATCAAATGTTTTCAAAGCAACTCTTGCTCTTCCAAAAGCACTATAGTTGTCAAAAATCGCTATCTGATTACTACGTTTCTGACCACCGGCGTTGGCACTTGATACAACAACCTTCCACTTATTAAGATATTCAACACCAGAAGTGATAACGTTACGATTTGCAAGATACCAGCGGGCTCGACCACTTTTTCCTGCTTTATCGTTGGTGAATAACTTGATTTCTTTCTCAGTATCAAAATAATAACCTTCATCATATTCTTTTACAAGATCTGGGTTCTCTTCAACAAAGCTACTTTCTATACCAAACAACTTCTGTGAAAGAACTGAATCATGTAAAAATGCAAATCCTCGTTCATTTACTATTCGATTAATGTTATCGACAATAGAAACATCTGAAGGATTAAGAGGCATTAGATTCTCACCAGGATTAATTGCATGAGACTCACGTGAAACACCCTTATCCGTATATACATATGTAAAACCTGGAGTGGTTTTATTCATATCTTTGAGAACAACTGATATACCATCTGGTAACCCAACCTTTTCGAACACGTCATTAGCATCTGGGAAAAACTCTATTCTTCTTAAATGCACATCGTTAATTTGCTGTAAGCCGAATTGCTCCAAACCTTTTCCAGAACGATGAATCCATCTACCACCTGGATAAATTAAGCATGTATAATTTGATAATTCTTCACTTGCTAATTGGAAATAGTGGAATATGCTCGATACTCGTTTTTGACCATTTTCTGTATCCTTTTTAGCAACAGTCAATTGATAAGGAGGATTTCCTACAATAGCCTTAAATTTCATATTATTTATATCTTCATTATTATTATGGGGAATTGAATTATAGACATGCCAATAGTCTTTTCCTTTTACAACATCAGACTGAAACAAATCGGGTCTTGCACGCAAGACATTTATCATTTCACATGGCAGACTTTCTAAGCCATTGTAATAAAACGTTTTATCAATCTTTGTAACGGATTCATCATCTTGTTTTATCACTTTGGCAGCAATAAGGCTATTAACATCTACGTCATGTTCATAGCACTTCACATTCATACGGATGTCTTTTCTAAATCCAGCAAGAGTACGCTTAGTGATGCTAACAGCCATAGTAGTGCGACAGGCAACAAATATGTTGTCTTGAAGAACGTCTTTCCAAATCTCTAAATCATTACCTGCTTGGCGATAGTAACTTTCAGAGTCTGTGCTATTTCCACGTTCTCCCGTAAGTTCAATCTCTCTAAAGGCTTTTTCTTTCGAGGACTTGAAAAGGGAATAAGCCATATATAGAGGATAAAGTCCTGTTTTGGAGTTTATTTCAAGTATTCGTGAATTGTAGTCACCGAAAATATCCTCTGTGATATCGCCTTTGTCAACGAAACGAGGAGTTTTTATATTTTCACCATATTTGTTTTCTTCAGTATTTTCTGCATCAAACTGCTCGTTATAGAAACACCAACCACCGATACTTTTAGCAAGATGTAAATTAACAACTCGCCAAGGGGTCAATACTGTTTCCTTATCAGGATTGTGGAAATATGAGAAGATAGTGGCAATCTTAGCTATACGGTCTTCCGTATTCAGATTGTCCGCTTCCTTAACCATCTGTCTGATACGTTTAGCTGCACCAGTAAATATACTACGATCAAAGCAGTCCCTTAAAATGTTGAAAGTCTCTTTGGTGAATCCCTTAGGCATGAACTCTTCCCATGATGCTTGGTCAACGATTTCATCACTGGCAAAGTTTTCAATAGTAATTTCTTCACCATCTTCATCATTGATTTCTGCGCCATAAACCAACAGCGGAATACGAATGGCCACACCTCGAAGAACAGACATACGAGCTCGCTTCTCTTTATTCTCCTGGTCTCGTTTCTTCTTTGCTTCATCGGTATTCTTTTCTGGATCAGTCCATTCTTTCCAAAGAACAGGTTTTGAGAAGTCAGTCCATTGTCCTTCAATAAATCGACTGTTAGAAACAAAGAGATATGGGAATATCTGTGTCGGGTAACACATCTTATCATCCCATCCGTCAGTATCTGTCATTGGACAATTATTGTCATCAGTTTCAGCAGACATGACGGGACGAGGAGGAATAATGTTCTGAGAAGTGAGATAATAGATATACTTTATCATCTCTGCTCCTTCAGTGTCACCCAATCCATTTTTGTTGATATTGATTTTCTCTGGTTTCCATCCTGCTGGCATAGAACCTAAAAGGTCGTGTACATCGCCCAATGCCTTCTCTTGTTCTGGAGTAAGGTTAAGTAACTGGTCTGGATTATAAATAGAGTTATCAGCATAACCGCTACGCACAGCACGCTCGATGTACACATTCGACAATTTCTCGAATATCTGATTTGCTGAGAAATGTTTGCCCATTTCGCCCTCGTCCATAGAGAGGACAGGACAAAGCTTGATGAAAGCTTGAAGGTGTTCTTCCTCTTCCTTCTGCTTGCGTTTCATCTGCTTCTTTCCAGCACCTTGCGCATCAACAGCCATCTTTGCCGTTTCCGCAACTGCGGTCAACGCACGGTCTGGAGCAAAATCAAATACATAGCAATCCGATTTCTGACGGCCATTTAGCACAGCGTGGGTCTGCACACGGAAAATGGTCTGCATGTAATTGGCTGCAGGGGTGTTCTCAGATCCCTTCATGCACAGTACAGCAGTCCATTCAGGGACGGACACACCTGTAGTAAGCTTACCACATGAAAGTGTGATGGTACGCTCCTTGGCTGTTACCGCCTTCTTTTTCTTAGCTCGTTCTCTGTCGGGGTCAGTGGTTGGATCATAACCTCTGATATTATCTTCAACCTCAGCTAAAGCACTACCATCCTTATCTTCAATATTGCCGTCACCAGCTGCATTGATGATATGGAAGCCCAACTTGCCTCCTTCACCAAATATCTTATCTTCTTTTAGAATTTCCTCCAAAGCAGCAGCCTCTTTCACGCCAGGCAGCAGCCAGAAAGTGTGTCTGAACTTATCACGAAATTCTTTATCAGAGAATGGGTATTGGCTTGTATCAGACTTTGTGCGTAGTTTCTCAACAAATCTACGCACGGCTCCTTCGTGAATGAACTTATCGACCTTGATTTCTGCCAATTTAGCCTTCAATTCTTCACGCTTCAGCGGACTCTTTTCGTCTGCAATAAGTTTCTTGTAGATTTTCAAATCCTCTTCCGTCCACACACGGAAGAACTCATGGAACTTGAACATTTCATTATTCTCAATGGCTTCATCACGCACCATCTTTGGCAGTGTAAAAGTAAGAATCTGCATACGAGGAAGTTCTGCATATGGGTTAGGATCACCGAAATGCTTATCATCCCATTCCTGCTTGGCACGTTGTTCCATTACATAGTCCCAAGTGTAAATCTCACCTTCATCGTACTTATCGAGCAGATTAAATGGAGTGCCTGAGAGAGACAAAATGCGAGTATTCTCTTTCTTCAGTTTCTCCATCACCCTAACACCTGCAGCTGCTTCGATACCCTCATGGGCTTCATCAACCATCACAAAGTCCCAATCATACTTCATAATGGCCTTTTTCAATGGATCGAAGTTGCGCTCCTTTCCTCCCACATATTGAGAGAGACGTAGATATTGCATAGACACAAAGAATACCAAACGTTTCTTTCCAGCATCAACTTGTTTGGTCAGATGGTAGAAATCACCACCAGTAGCATCGTCATCACTCATTCGAGTAGCATAGACGTATTCTGGCATATTACCGAAGATTTTCTTAAAATCATCGTGCCAACCCTTATCCACTACAGGACGGTGGGTAATGATGAGTGTTGATTTATATCCCAGTTGTTTTGCAACTTCCAGACCACTAAGTGTCTTACCGAAACGCATTTTGGCATTCCATAAAAACGCCTTTCCGTTTGGTTTGCGGAAATGTGCTACTGTATCGGTAATCGCTTTGTCCTGTTCTGGACGGAACTTAATATCACCATATCCAGCATCCTGACCTTTCTTAATCTTGTTGATGGCTTCTTGTATTTCAGCCAAGAAACAATGGAACCAGATGTCAGCATCTTCTCCTTTCAGCTTGTTAAGCGGTTTTGAAGGAATGCCCATCTTGTTCAATGTGCGATAAACATCATCAGCCTTGTAGCACTTTGTGGACTGATTGTAGGTCGTACACTCTACATGCTCCAGATGATAGTTTACGCCCTGCATGTAAGAACGTTTGTCAAGAATGTCACGGACAGCCTTGAAGAGCACTTGTTTATTCGGATCGTCGGCAATTTCATTGTCCACGAACACTTCACCGACCTTCAGAAGGTTGGCGTGCTTTCTGTCGTTAATTGAAAGAACGTACAGAAGCCTTGATTGGGTGATAGTATATTTCATGCTCATATTGTGTGGAAATATTTTGTTTCAGATTATTCTTCTTCTTCATCCTCAGTCCTATTGTGACTGTGAAGTAAAGACTGGAATTTCAATTTCTGCCAAGGGCGAGATTCGGGATCTTCACCTGGCTTAAACTGATAACCTTCAGGTTTCTTTGTTTTACTCCAGTCTCGAATGAGGCAGTGAACACCTATATGACCTGTGGCTTTACTTTCTTTGCATGCTTTACATTCTTGCTTCTCTTCACCGAACAAAGTTTGAACGACAACTTTGTCGCAAGAGTCAGGCACAACCATTTTAATGCCATCCATTTGCCAGATATTCCATGAAATGATTCTTGCAATACCTGTAATTGAAGACCTTTTTAATTCTTCATTGGGGAACTTTGCCTTATAATACTCAATAAAAGTATATAGTAAAGCTTCACGAGCCAACAGGAGATTGTCCCCCTGCCACTCGTAGCCGTATGTGTGCATGTACGCCTTACGTGCCCATTCAAGCCACTCACCAGACGTTTCAGTGTTTTCACTAACAACACGAAGTTTACGGTCAAGTAAACCGATACGGTTCAGTAGAGGGATAGACTCGCCAGTAGTAGTGTCATAACGGCTCACAAGGTATGGGGCTTCGCCACAAGTAATCTCCAGACGGTTTTCGAGGACGTACTTTTTCCACGTCCTTTGTTTATCTCCTTCAGGAAACTCGATCTTTTCTTCTGTGGGAATCCAAGAATGAGTACCATCCTCATTGGTAATCTCATGGTTGAACACTTCTTTTTGTCCGAACCATGCTTCATCAATCAAGTTGTTCTGGGCATTACAAACCCATGAAGGAGTGAAAACCTCTGCTTTATCCTTAGTGCGGTCAATCTGTAATTGTTTGTCTTTAAGAACACGAGGCATAATGACACGACCATTTTGACCAATAATCTTATCTGGCATTATCTGGTCATCATAGCGATAGCCATTCTTGGCTTCACCCTCACGTTGTTCATCGTAGTCATTTGTGGCCCAGAAGATATTAACAACCTTCGTAGGGTCATTAGCTTCTTCTCTGGCTTTGGCAGACATGGTGTGGTCTATCAGCAATTGATTAAGCACATCAGGTTCATAGTCCCAGATGTCCTGCTCTGAGATGTCCACTTCGCTGATGTGTTCAAAAATGCGATATTTCTCTTTATCTAATGCCATTATTATTATTTTATGGGGGCAAATTTACCGCTCTACTGTGCAGTCATTCTTCCCAGATGAATATTTTTTGAGAGTTTCCTCTATTTTTTCTTCTATTTGCTCTCTTAACCATAGTGGTGCGACAACTTCAACTTGAGGCCCGTATGAAAAGATTTGGGCTTCAAGTTCTTTATTAGGACGTACAATAATTTGTATTGTGTGTTCATCCTTATCTAATACTTCTTGGGTGGGGTGAATCGGTTTTGATACGATATATGGAAATCTTGCTGGATCAAATTTCAATACAACATTTTCTGCAATTGGGTGTTCTTTTGGAACGGTTACACCAACTATATCTTTGAAATACTCAGAGAAATCAATCTCCGTGTTTGGTATGAAAGACACATCTGCTCGTGAGAATTTAGCAATTCGGTCTAAAGCCTTATTCGTTAATCTATTCCCTTTTTCAGTTTCTTCAAGACCTAACAAGAACCAGCGATTATTAAACTGTTTGATATGATAAGGATGAACGATAGTGTCATGTTCAATTCCATAATATGAAACATATAGAATTCGAAGTGGCTGATGGTGAATAGCTGAATCTATAAGTTCGTCGAGAAATTCGAGCCCTTTTAGTTGTTCATTTTGTTCAAAAGAAACGACGTTCTCTTTTTTACCTTTAACTCCAAAACGCAATTCGAGATTTGATATAACTTCCTCCAGCCATCGGTTTGCACCTCCACGGTAACGCCCAAGCATATTGATGGTAGAACTAAGTTTAGTAACCTCTTCAACTGTCAGTTCATTGTTGAATATGGTGAAATCAGGGTCTGT
>Ga0256869_1000698_pt1 | contig 14922 bp, 13 predicted proteins | sample RumenRJG_05RNA_FD_186096 | JGI IMG/M metagenome (GOLD analysis project Ga0256869, IMG submission 186096) | Metatranscriptome of bovine rumen microbial communities from Lethbridge, Alberta, Canada - Rumen RJG_05 (Metagenome Metatranscriptome) | ecosystem: Host-associated > Mammals > Digestive... | reverse complement strand
TCAAACGTCGGCATGGCTCACGTGGGGATGAGAATGCCGCCCTACAGCACTTATGAGGAAATGCGGGCGTGGGGCATCGGCTCCAGAACCGGCATCAAACTGAACGGCGAAGAAATAGGCCTGCTGCCTACTGCGGACAAGTGGTACGGCATTACTCCCGCCAACGTCGCAATCGGGCAGGGATTTGCCGTAACGCCGCTCCAGCTGGTATCTGCCTTTAACGCAATTGTCAACGATGGAATTCTTATGCGCCCCTATCTGGTCCGTTCTGCTGTTGACGGAAGAGGACAGGTAGTCTATCACTCTGAACCGATGGAGGTGAACCGCGTAGTGTCGCCGCGGAATTCCAAATGGCTGCGCGGAGTCCTGCGGCAGGTTGTGGTCAAAGGTACGGGACGCCCCGCGGACAGTGCACTGGTCCATGTGGCCGGCAAAACCGGCACGGCGCAGGTTGCACACGGAGGCAAGTATATCAAAGGCCGCTACAACGCTTCATTCATCGGATACTGGCCCGCCAATGACCCCGAATATACCATGCTGATTGTTTTTGGCGATGTGAGCGGAAAGCTGTATTACGGCGGTTCAGTGGCAGGCCCTGTCTTCAAAAGTGTAGTCGATGAAGTGGAGCGCCTGAAAGGCCTGAATATAAAATAAAATTTTCATGCCGGAGCGGCGGACTGCCGCACTGAAGGAGAGAATGCGGATGGGTTTTTTCAGCAGCGGACAGAAAAATTCAGCTGATGAAGTTTACAAAAAAATGCGGAATTATCTGCATGCAAAAGACGGCAAGACTCACATAGTGATGGTCAACAGTTTCAGCAAGTGGATCAATCAGTTCTTCGGCTGTGAGGACAAATATACAACGCAGATAGACGAGATTCTGTCCCTGATGCAGGAAGACGGATACGAAATTATTGACGTCAAGTTCAATTCGCTGACCAATCAGGGAATTACCGGCATGATGGAAGGTTTTCACACGCTCATAGTTTACAGATAACAGAAACGGAGAGCTCAGCCATGGCAGATCAGATGGATCAGAGAATTGAAAGATGTCTGAATGACCTGAAAAACAACGGGCTTCTGACTGATATTGGCGGTGAATGGGGTAAACTGCCTGACGACTGCACCTTGAAAAGCGACTCCCGGACCGTCGGCCCGGGAGATATTTTTGCCTGCGTCACCGGGCAGCACGCTGACGGACACCAGTTTATCGATCAGGTGCTTCAGGCCGGCGCTGCCTGTCTCATCGTCCAGCACCCTGTCGCCGGCCTGCCGATTCCCTGGATTCAGGTGACTGACGTGCGGGCGGCCATGGGATACGTTGCAGCGGCGCTGTACGGAGAACCTGCAGAAAAACTGAAGATGTTTGCAGTAACTGGTACGCAGGGGAAAAGCACTACAAGCTATATGATCCGGAGCATTCTCAAAAGCTGCGGTTATAAGTGCGGGCTTCTCGGAACCATTATCTACGACGATGGAGAAAGGACTGAACTTGCGGACCGCACGACCCCGGAAAGCGACGAAGTCCAGAGGTTCCTTAAACGCATGTATGACAATGGCTGTCAGGCCTGTTCGATGGAATGTTCTTCGCACGGAATAGTGCAGGGGCGGATCAACGGCTGCACTTATGACGGCGCCGTGTTCACCAACCTGACTCCGGAACACCTGGATTTCCATAAGACGATGGAGAATTATTTCAATGCAAAGGCAGAGCTGTTCCGTAGTTTTCTTAAAACGGACGGGGCTGCGGCCATCAATACTTCTGGTGAATACGGACAGCGGCTGGCCCGAGAGTTTCCTGACGCAATGACGTGGGCGGCCGAGGCTCCTGCACGGCTTCGCGCTGAACGGATCACCCTGGGTGCTGACGGCGGCGAATTTGATCTGATTCTTGACGGGCGCAGAATAGACCGCGTCCGCATTCCTCTGACAGGGCGCTTCAACGTGGAAAACGCACTGGGCGCCGCAGCCGTATGCCTTGCAAAAGGCTGCGACGAGAAAAAAGTGACTGAAGGGCTGAGGAACATGCCGCAGGTCCCGGGGAGAATGGAGCGTCTTGCGCTTGAAAACGGCGTGCGTGTCATCATTGACTATGCCCACACAGCCGATTCGCTTTCGGCGCTTCTTCAGGCACTCAGACCGCTTGCCGGCGGCAGACTCGTCAGTGTCTTCGGGCATGGCGGAGATCGTTTTGAGGGCCACCGTCCACTCCTCGGAAAAGCTGCAGCTGCTTATGCGAACAGGATTTTTGTGACAATGGACAACCCGAGGACCGAGGACCCGGAGAAAATCGCAAGACAGATTGTCGAAGGCATTAGAGCAGTGAGGGCTGACAGCTGCTGGTCCATTGACCTTCCCCGCAGCGCTGCGATTAAAAAGGCACTTGACTGGTGCCGTTCAGGCGACCTGCTGGTGATTTCGGGCAAAGGCCCGGAGCCGTACCTGGAAATCAATGGCGTTAAATATCCCTACAGCGATAAGAGTATTGTTGAACAGTGGGCGGGGGAGAAGGGAATGAGCATCCGATGAAACTGAGCTCTCTGGCAGAACAGAGCGGCATTGTTCTGAAAGGTCCGGATCCCGAACTTCCGCTGCAGATCCGGGTTGACAGCCGGGAAATGCAGGCAGGTGAGGGATTTGCAGCGCTTCGCGGCACAAGGGTGGACGGTCATCGTTTTATTCCGGAAGTGCTGGAGAAGGGGGCTGCAGCTGTTGTCTGTGAGGCAGCCTCATATGACGTGAAGTGGAGCAGGGAATACCCTTCTGTATCGTTTATCCTGACTCCCGGACGCTGCGAAAACGGACTGGCTTCGCTGGCACAGGCATACATCGGCCGTCTGCCGCATCTGCGCGACGTGATTGCCATTACGGGCAGCGTGGGAAAAACGTCGACGAAAAATGATGTCAGAGCCCTTCTTGAAGATCACTTTAAGCTTCATGCCGCCGGCCGCAATTACAATACGCTGATCGGCGGTTCCGTAACTGTTCTTTCGGCCCCGGAAGACACAGAGCTTCTGCTGCTTGAGATGGGGGCCAATCATCCCGGTGAAATCGCTGAAATGGTGCAGTATTTGCGGCCGACTATTGCTGTGGTAACTGAAATTGCGCCGGCTCACCTTGAAAGCTTCAAAAACCTTGAAGGTGTTCTCAGTGCAAAATCAGAAATATTTTCTTCTGCTGCCCTGCGCTGTGCGGTTATCAACGGGGACAGCCAGTTACTGTGCCGGCGGGCTGAGGAACTGCATCTGCCGCGGGTTGTCCGGTTTGGCAGAAAGGGCAGTGTGACCTTTGCCCGTGAAAAGCTTTCCTGGCATAAGGACCATTTCGTGGTCAGCGCAATTCTTACCGGACTTGACGGGCTGTCGTTCAGTATCTCGCTTGCCCTGGCCGGAGTACATCAGCTGTACCCGCTGTGCTGCGCTGCCGCTGTGGCAGGAATCATGGGACTGAACAGTCCGGCGATTGCCAGGGATCTTCCGAAATGCCGCAGCATCGCCGGGCGCGGTGAAATCCGACATTCAGAAAGCGGAGCTGCTCTTTTTGATGAGTGCTACAACGCAAGTCCGGCGGCAATGATGGCTTCTCTGACTTCAATGAGTCTGCCGGAAATTCCAGGCCGCCGTTTTCTCATTCTCGGTGAAATGCTCGAACTGGGAGAAGCTTCTCAGGCGCTGCACAAAAAAGTTTTTGAAAAGGCATGTCAGGTAAGCGATAACATTTATCTTTACGGGAATGAATGGCTGAAGGTAGACGGTGCTGAGAGGTACTGCTACAAAACACTGGACAGTCTTATTGCAGCCGTTGATGAGTGCACGCCGGGCGAGGGCGATGTTATTCTCGTAAAGGGTTCAAGGAGCAATCATCTGGAGAGGGTTGTAAGGGCGCTTGAATTATGACAAAACTGGGAATAGAGACTGCATTCTTTTTTCTGCTGTTTTTCTGTGAAACGGCCGCTCAGAAGGCGTGGATCGGCTGGATGCGGGGACATCACATCTCACAGGTGCAGAAAGCGTATGGTACCCGGATTGACGAAGCAGTGAAATCAAAAGTTCCGTCTATGGGCGGCGTCGTTTTTCTGCTGATCGGTTCCGGCCTGCTGATTTCAGAGATTATAAAAGGCAGCGTCGGAGGGATGCTTTTCTGGTCCTATCCTGTTCTTTCATCTTTTGTAGGGCTGACTGACGACGTGCTGAAGTTCAGGCACGGCTCAAGTGAAGGCCTGCGCAGCATGCAGAAGTTTTTCCTTCAGACGGCTACAACGATTGTCTGGTTTGCAGCTCTTGCTCTGAACGGCAGAACTCCCTGCCTGGCAGGAAGTTTTTCCATAGACTTCTGGATCTGGCCTTTTGCTCTCTTTTTTGCAGTGGGCGTGCAGAATTCGGTCAACGTCACAGACGGCCTTGACGGTCTTGCGGCGGGCGCCGGCGCCATCACGTTTGCCTCGCTGGCTTTTGTTTCTGCTGACTCGTGGAACGGCAGCGCCGCCGGACTGGCTCTTTCTCTCGGCTTTCTCTGGCACAACTGCCACCCCGCGCAGGTTTTCATGGGCGACGTGGGAGCTCATTTCCTTGCAGGGCTGATGGCTTCCTGTGCGTTTATGGGCAGCGGGGGAGTTTTAAGTCTGATTCCGGCAGCTGCCGGATTTGGCCTCGAGATGGTCTCTGTGGTCATTCAGCTGGCAGCCATACACTGCTTCGGCAGAAAGGTTTTCAGAATGAGCCCTGTGCATCATCATTTTCAACTGCTTGGCTGGCCTGAGGACCGGATTGTCATACGTTTCTGGATTATTCACGGACTGCTGGTCGTTGCTCTCAGTTTCATTTTTGCGGCCCTTTTTCTTAAAATTCTTTGAACCATCACAGCGTTGGCTGTCGGAGGCGTTTCAATGGAGCGGAAAATTACAATAGTGGGTGCGGGGGTCAGCGGCTGCGCACTTGCAGTGTTTGCGGCGGATAATGGCGCCGAAGTTTTTGTTACGGACCGGGGAGCTGATCTTTCTGATGATAAAAAGAAACTCTTCCGGGAGCATTCTATTGAATGGGAAGCCGGCGGACACACTGAACGCTGCACGCAGTGCACTCAGATGGTTGTAAGTTCAGGCGTATCGCCTGCATCAGAGGCAGTGCGCATGGCGTATCAGAAAGAGATACCTGTTCTCGGCGAACTCGATTTTCTGGCGCCCTATCTCAGAGGAAAAATAATTGCCGTAACCGGAACCAATGGCAAGACAACTTGCACTTCGCTGATCGGGCACATTCTGAAACATGCCGGCCTTAATGCAGCTGCGGCTGGCAACATCGGCGAACCTCTTGCCGCTCAGGCTGGAAAGCCTCATGATGCTCTTGTGCTTGAACTGAGCAGTTTTCAGCTCTCATGGAACAATCTTCTGAAGCCGGACGTGTCTGTGCTGACAAACCTTGCGCCGGACCACATCAACTGGCATGGAAGCTATGAGAATTACATTGCCGCCAAATGCCGGATTTTTATTCCGAAGGCAGGAGAATGCTTTGCAGTAACGCACCAGTGCGACGCATTCAGAGTTCCTGCAGGCCGTACTGTCTGTGTGCTTGGATCGGGAGCATGCTCTGTTTCACTTGACGGCAGCGATGTGATCCTGAACCGGAACGGCCGCAGAAAAGTACTGTTCCATAAAAGCTCGCTTTCACTGATCGGGGCTCATAACCTTGAAAATGCGGCGATGTCTGCCGCTGCTGCTGTGCTCGCTTTCCCCGATATCGACCCCGACAGCAATCTCGCAGAGTTCCGTGCTCTGCCGCACCGCTGTGAGAAGGTTGCAGAAAAAAACGGCGTGCTTTACGTGGACGATTCCAAAGGCACGAACGTGGCGGCAGTAATTACAGCGCTGCGCAGCATTGCTGGGCCGAAGGTAATCATTCTGGGCGGACAGGGCAAGGGGGAAAACTACGACTCTCTGGCCGAGGCAGTGAAAGAACAGACGACGGCGGCTGTAGTCATCGGTTCTGAAGCTGACCGGATCATCGATGCACTGCAGCGGAACGGGTACAGAAACTGGCACCGCGCAGCAGACATGGCCGAAGCAGTTGAAAAGTGCTCGAAACTTGCCCGCAGCGGGGATACAGTGCTGCTTTCGCCGGCATGCACGAGCTGGGACATGTATCATAATTTTGAAGAACGGGGAGATCATTTTGCCGCACTCGTCAGACAGCTTCGCTGAACGGACTGCCATGCCGCGGACTTACGATCAGGGAATGCCGGGAAGCGTGTGGGGTTTGTGGACCATTCCTCTGGTGCTTTCGACGTTCGGGGTTGTCATTATTTCATCAATGACAGGATGGAAACAGGATTCAGTTGGAGTTAAGCAGGCAGTCTGGTTCATGGTTTCACTGGCGGGATTTCTTGTAATGACTCAGATACCGCTGAAATTCTGGTATCGTTACTGCTGGATTCTTCTTGTAGCGGCGTTGCTGTTTATGATAATGACGGTGCTTTCGCCGCTGCGCGTTACGGTGAAAGGCGCTTCGCGGTGGATCCGCATCGGCCCTGTCAACTTTCAGCCTCTCGAACTGACGAGCTTTGTCATGATGATCTGTTTTTCACGAATGTATATGCAAAGAATGGGCGCACTGAAGGCTCTCTTTGTCAGTATACTGCCGTTTGCTCCATTTGCTGTGATTCTCATGATGCAGCCTGATTTCGGCGGACTGCTTCTTCTGGCAGGCACGGCAGGAGCTCTGTTTGTTGAGCGGTACGGAATGCTCCTGCCGGTTGCAGCTGCCGCCATCGCATCGCCTTTTCTCTGGTTTATGGCTAATCACGGCTACCGTGCCGAGCGCATTCAAACGTGGCAGAACCCGTGGTCTGACCCGCTCGGGGCCGGTTATCAGGTTATTCAGGGCCTGATTGCCTTTGCCAACGGGAGAATGTGGGGAGTCGGTCTGGGGCGCGGAGAACAGTTTCTGCCTGAAGTGCACAATGATTTTATTTTCCCGGCGCTTGGGGAACAGTGCGGGCTCGTTGGAACACTGAGCGTTTTTCTGCTGTTTTTTGTGTGGACACTCTGCGTGTTCTCGGCCTACAGAAAAGCTGTGCCCGAACGGCGGATTCTCATCTGGGGATGCTGCGTCTCCGTACTGCTGCCCTTTTTCATCAACCTCGGCGGAGTAATGAAAATAATACCCATGACAGGAATGCCGCTTCCTTTTATCAGCTACGGCGGCACATCGCTGGTATTTATGTGGGCGAGGATCGGCCTTCTGATCAGACTGGTCAGAGAGCCGCAGGACATTGAATACTAGGAGGTGAGCGCGTTGCCGCGGAAAATTCTGCTGGCCGCCGGCGGTACGGGCGGGCACGTCATACCGTCAGTCGCATTCGGCCAATGGCTGGAAAAACAGGGGGAAACGGTTGTCTGGCTCACAGGCAGCCGTCCGCTGGAAAGTACGATTTTTGCCGCGCACGGCGTGACGCCGCTGCATCTTTCGCTTGAAGGTTCTCCGCTGGGAGTTTCCGGCCTCAAATCGCTGAAGCGCTGGAAATCTCTTCTGACCTCCTTCTTTGAAGCGGAATCACTTCTGAAACAGCAGCACGTTGACTGCTGCGTGCTGTTCGGCGGTTATCTTTCGTTTCCTGTCCTGATGGCAGCGCGCCGCCTTAAAATTCCGGTTCTTATGCACGAACAGAATACTGTGGCAGGCAAAGTTACCCGCATTGCGGCAAAACTTGGAGTGCAGGTTGCCTGTGCCTGGAATGTCTGCAGGGGCCTGACAGGAAAAAGCAAGCCTGCAGTTGTTGGAATGCCGCTGCGCCCGATTCAGATCACAGACAGGGCAGAAGCCCGGGAACATCTGACCGGAAGCTCTTTAGAAAAAAATGAAAAATTAATTGTTATATTAGGCGGCTCACTTGGCAGCGGAGGCATGAAAAAGGTACTTCAAAATGCTCAAAATATGTTAAAATCTACAGGTTGCAGAGTACTCTGCATGGGAATCAAACCTGAGGATCGTCCTTTTCCAGAGGCTCTGGTTCATGAAGCTTCCTGGGATATGAGCCTCGTTTATTCGGCAGCTGATGCAGTAGTCTGCCGGGCTGGCGCTTCCACACTTGCTGAACTCGGCGCACTTGGCATACCGGCAGTTGTGGTGCCATGGCTCGGGGCCGCAGATAATCACCAGTTAAGCAATGCCAGATGTTTTTCAGAATTGACAGGTTCTCCGATTTACCTCGAGGGGGATTCTGCGGAGCGTTTTCATGAGGCTTTGTGCTCTGTGAAGCCGCGGAAACCAGACCCCGCACGTCTCACAGAGGGATCGGCGAATCTTTATAAAGTCCTGTGCAGCCTCACAAACTGAAAGGGGAATCCCAAGTGGAGCGGAAAAAGGTTGATCTCAATAAAATCAGAAATATCCATCTGATGGGAATCGGCGGTGCCGGTATGAGCGGGCTGGCGCTCCTGTTCCATGAGCTCGGATTTAATGTGAGCGGCTGCGATATGGGACGCAACAGCTATGCTGAGAAAATAGAAAAACGGGGCGTCAAAGTTCTTTACGGACACGATGTGAAGCATCTGGATGACTGTCATGTGGACCTGCTTGCCTACAGCAGCGCTATACTGCCTTCCAATGCTGAACTCATTGAAGCGCGGCGCAGAAACATTCCCGTGCTGAAGCGTGCTGAGCTGCTGAGCCTTCTTTTTGATTCTAAAAAAGGCATCGGCGTGGCCGGCACACACGGCAAGACTACTACTACTTCGCTGATCAGCTTCATACTTGAGCAGGCCGATATGAAGCCTACCATCGCTGTCGGCGGCGAACTCTGCGATATTGGCTGCAATGCCAAGATCGGCACCGGCGAATACATGGTTGCAGAGCTTGATGAAAGTGACGAATCCTTTGAATACTTCCACCCGTATTTTTCGGTAGTTACAAACGTGGACTGGGACCATGTCAATCAATATCCCAGCATTCAGGCTGTTGCCGATGCTTTTGTACGCTTCCTCTCAAATACAAAGCCGGACGGCCGGCTTTTCCTCTGCGGAGAGGACAGCGGTGTCAGGCGTGTAATTGCAGAACTGCCTGAAGATCTGAAACAGAAGATGTTTCTTTACGGCCGTGATCCGTCCTTTGATTTTTATGCCACAGACATTCAGTATCACTGCGGCGGCGGCCTCAGTTACACATTTTATGCAAAAGGCAAAAAAATGGGAACCATCGACCTTGTCATTTCAGGGGAGCATAATGTGCTCGATTCCCTTGCGGCATGCGGCGTGGCGTACGAACTTGGTGTGCCTTTTGCCATTGTGCAGAAAAGCATGAGAATGTTCCATGGCGCAAAACGCCGTCTGCAGATGCGCGCAATGTGCCCTGACAATATCCTTGTCTATGACGATTACGGCCACCATCCCAGAGAGATGGAAGCGACGCTGAATGCAGTGCGTCTGATGTATCCTGATCGCCGGATCGTGCTGATTTTCCAGCCGCATCGCTATACGCGCACGCAGGCTCTGTTCGGGCAGTTTGCCAGAGTACTTGCCAGTGTGCCGCAGGCTGTGCTGCTGCCGATCTACGCTGCTGACGAACGGCCGATAGAGGGAGTTTCATCGAAACTGATCAGTGCGGAAGTTGCACGGTTAGGCGGAAACTGCATACTGGCGTCAAATAAAATAGAGGCGGCTGACAAAGTTCTGGAAATTGTGCGTCCCGGCGATTTTATCCTTACAGAGGGTGCAGGAGACGTTTATGTTATAGGTGATCTGATTGTTCAGGAATTAAACAAGAAAACAGTGGCAGCACTGTAGGTATTTTATTGTCAGGGTGATCGCACATGAGAAAGAGAAAACTGTTTCGCTGGCTTGTCCTTTCTTTTCTGGCGGGAGCCCTGTGGTGTGTCTGCGACCGATACCAGCCGTTCCGTCTGAAAGCAATGAAGGTTGACAATTTCACGCCCGAACTTGAGATGATGCTGCGGAGCTGGAGTGAGACATTTCTGACTTTCCATCCTGCCTGGCTGCTTGCAAGATCAGAACTGAAAAAACTGGAACGCCGGTTTCCCCTTACAATAAAGGCATCCTGGTCACCCCTGCGGGGGACTTTGCAGCTGACGGCAGTTCCCTTCAAGGCTTCAATGAAGCTTGAATGGCAGCATGCGGATTATCTTGCGGGCGAGGACGGTACAGTATGGCCGGTCAGTCTCTGGCAGCAGTCATTAAAAAGCGAAATTCCTGATCTGCCAAGTCTGCTTGTAAACAGCAAATATCCTCTGCTTGATGAAAACGTGCCTGCTTCATCTGCCAGGCTGAAAGTGCCCTATGCATGGCTTTTCGGGTTATGGCAGACGCTTTCTTCCGTGGACAGCCGCATGAAAGCTGAAAACGCGGAACTGCTTCGCCGCGGAGGAGAAGACCTGGTCAGCTGTTCTTTCAGAAACGATTCAGATAAAACTTTTATTTCGTTCATCGGACGCGTTTCCGCGCTTGATAAAAGCATTCTTATTGTGAGAGAATTAATTCGTACGCAGCCGGGAAAACATATCTTTGTGGATGCGACATACGGTGATAAAGTTATCATCAGAAAAAGCTCTGATTCTTCTGAACAGAAGAGTTAAGGAGAGAATTGCAATGGCAGAAGATTCTGGAATCATTGTGGGGCTGGATCTCGGAACAAGCAAGGTTGCAGTTGCTGTGGCTGAGAGAACCCCTGAAAACCCTGAAGCTGTGCAGATCATCGGCATAGGGCAGGCACCCTCGCGCGGCATCCGCAAGGGCATGATCATCAATCTTGAACAAGCTGTTAATTCTGTTTCGGATGCAATTGCCGATGCAGAGTCAATTATGGGCGGGCTGAAGATAAGCAGTGCTGCAGTCGCATTCAGCGGACTCGAAGTGCAGTGCCGCGTCCTGCATGGGAAAATCTCACTCGGGCGGACACCGCGTGTGATTTTGCCGGCAGATGTTGAGCAGGTTATTGAGGCCGCTTTGAAAGAACTTCAGATCGGCGCAGACCGGTGCGTAATACATGCTATTCCTGTCAAATATGCTATTGACGGCCGCAGCGGGGTGGAAAATCCGATAGATATGACCGGAACACAGCTTGAAGTTGAAGTGACCGCTCTGGTGATCCCTGTTTCGGTCGCGCAAAATGTGGTAAACTGTATTGAGAGTGCGGGTGTCAAAGTGGATGCTCTTGTTCTGAAACCGGTGGCTGAAGCTCTGGGGACTCTCAATAATGATGAGCTCGCAATAGGCGCCTCGCTGGTGTCTGTCGGCGGCGGCACAACAAGCGTTTCAGTCTGCGCTGACGGCCATCTGCTCTATGCGGCAGAAATTCCTGTTGGCGGCGATCATATCACCAACGATCTTGCCTGCGTGAAAAAAATTCCTTTTGCAAGCGCAGAAGAACTGAAAAAACAGATCAGCATGGATCCCGGTGAAAAACCTTCAGGGACAGTTGATGTCGAAGTTTCAGGGCGGAAGTGCGAGCTTGACCGTGCAGAAATGTCTGAAATTATCGGCAGCCGGCTGGATGAGCTTTTTACAGACAGTATCGTTCCAGGGCTGCAGAAGCTGCAGGAAGCCGGCCTTCAGACAGATGTCATACTGACCGGCGGCGTTGCCCGGACGCCCGGTTTTGTCAATCTCGCCGAATCTTACCTGAAAATGCCGGTACGGATCGGTGAGCCTGTTCTGCGCAGACAGATGCAGCAGGGCCGTAATGACTGCCGTTACTGCTCTGTGTGCGGCATTATCATTTATCTCATGGAAAAAAGGAAGAATCCCTATTCCTATATGAATGCGCCGATGACTCTTTTCAGAAGTGCAGCATCAGCAGGAAGAAGCTCTTCCATAAAAAGACCCAGACGGCCCTCGCAGTCTCTGTCGCGCACCATCGTGCGGACGCTGAAGGACGTTTTTAAAGGATTGTTTTAAGGAGGCGCGGTTATGGACGATAAAGAGATCTTTGCAATCAACAGCGAGAATGATGCTGAAACAGGCACAGACGATCTCGGCCTCGAGGTCCCTCGTGAAGTAATCAAGGTCGTGGGAATCGGCGGCGCCGGCGGTAATGCTCTGAATACGATCATCAACAGCGGTGTGACCGATGTTGATTTTATCGCTGCGAACACCGATGTCGCAGCGCTGAGACTTTCACAGGCTCCGACGAGGATTATTCTGGGCAAGAGCCTTACCAAAGGACGCGGTGCAGGCGCCGATCCTGCGAAGGGACACGATGCCGCGCAGGAATCAGAAGAAGAACTGACACAGATTCTTTCCGGATCAGATATGGTTTTCATCACCTGCGGCATGGGCGGCGGCACCGGGACGGGTGCTGCGCCTGTTATAGCTGAGATTGCGAAGGAAAAAGTCAATGCTCTGGTGGTTGCCATCGTGACATTCCCGTTCATGTGGGAAGGCAGGGCCAGAATTGACCGTGCCGTGGAAGGCATTGAAAAACTCCGCGAGAAAGTTGATGCTCTTGTGATCGTCAAGAACGACCGCATCATTGAGCTTTCGGATAAATCCACTTCATGCGCCGAAGCGTTCAAGATGAGCGACGAAGTGCTGCGGCAGGCAGTTTCCGGTGTGACCGGCGTCATCCGCAAGGTCATGACCGTCAATGTGGATTTTGCTGATGTGTGCGCCACGCTGCACAACGCTGGTACTGCGATCATGGGCGTCGGCGAGGCCAAGGGCGAAGGCCGCGTCTTAGCGGCTGCCCGTGCGGCCATGAACGGCCCGATGATGACGGCGCCCATGAAGGGCGCTACGTCGGTGCTTTACTGCATTGAATCCGGCGAAGATCTGAACATTCTTGAGATGAACGAAGCGCTGAAACTCATCCATGCAAGCGCAGCCGAAAACGCCAACATCTTCTGGGGACAGGGCATCGATCCGGCTATGGGTGATACTGTGCGTTTCACTCTTATTGCAACCGGCTTTAAAGATGAGCTTGAGGAAGCCGAGGCCGGCCGTGATAAGAGCCTGCAGGGCCTGGACGGCGTCTTTGAAAAGCAGAACCTCACCCCGAGCGACGTTGTTTCTGGAGAAAACCATAATATTTTTGAGGGTCTTGGAGCAGGTCTTGACATTCCTACAGCATACCGGCGCCGTAAAAAGTAACACGGTTATCTTTTCGGGGACAGATTATTTTCGTCCCCGATATTCTTAGCTGCAGATCAGAAATTGAGGTGGTTTTATGGCGGCCAGATCAACAAACCGTTTTAAACAGAAGCCCGCAGTGCCCTTTGGAGATTTCATGCTGCCTATTCTGGGCATTGTAGCGCTGGGCATTGTCGTGATGGGCATCAGAATATTATGGGGACCTTCAGAAGCGGATAAGCCGACTGTCGTTGCTCAGCCGCGGCCGGCGCAGTCGCAGGATGTTTCTCAGAGTGCTTCTGAGAAAAGCTCCTCAGTCCCAAAGAGTTCCGCATCTGGCAAAGAGACTGTTGATGATGTGATTATAGCCCAGCCTGTCCGCCGCGGCGGAAGAACACAGAGCGGCAGCGCCGGCACTGAAAGTGCGAAGAACACCGGCAGTGCTGCCGGGCAGAAAAACGATGCCGGCCAGCAGCAGGTGACGAAAGTTGAACCTAAAAATGACAGATCAGCCGGCGGGAAGTCCGCCATTGTGCGCGCAGGCAGCATTGACAAGAGTCAGTTTGTTGTACAGTGCGGATCATATACCGACCGCAGCGCGGCAAATTCCGTTGTCGCCTCGCTTAAGAAAATCGGCTATACGGCGGTTGTGCGTCAGGCCGAAGTGCGAGGGAAAAACTATTTCCGGGTTGTTGTGGCCGGCGGCAGCAGCCGGGAGCTTGCCGATGAAATCGCGTCGAATATTAAAGAAGCGGGGTATCCCGTCCTCGTCCGTCCAAACGATTAAGACAGGAGACATGAGCAATGGTTCCGAAGAAACTGCTGATTATCACCGGACTTTCCGGCAGCGGCAAAAGCAGCGTGCTTCATATGCTTGAAGATCAGGGTTTTTTCACGGTTGACAATATGCCGCCAGGCATGCTGCCGGAACTGACAGCCATGCTTTCACAACACCCCGGAACGCTTGAAAAGGGCGTTGGCGCCGTTGTAGATGTACGAAGCGCCGGTCTTCAGACGAATATACCGCAGGTGCTGGAAAACCTGAAATCCCAAGGTGTCAGCGTGCAGATTCTTTTCCTTGAAGCTTCTGACGACGTGATTCTGAAACGCTACAGCGTGACGCGGCGGCGTCACCCTCTTGGATTTATGAACTCCCTGCACGACGGCATCCAGATGGAAAAAAAACAGCTGATGCAGCTGCGGAAATACGCAGACCGCGTCATTGATACGTCGAGACTTACGCTTGCCCAGCTGCGGGAAGAAATTACGGCTGTTCTTGCCCGCAGTCCGGCAGAACTGCAGCTGATGGTCAGCTCTTTCGGCTATAAATACGGCATGATTCTGGATGCGGATTTTGTGTTTGATGTGCGCTTTCTTGTCAACCCCTACTATGTTGAAAGCCTGAAGCATCTTTCCGGACTGGACGAGGCAGTGCGGAAGTATATCTGCAATGACAGAATGACAGAAATTTTCCTCCATCAGACTCTTGAACTGTTCGAAAGCATCATTCCCGTCTACCACCTGAGCGGCAAAAATTACCTTCAGATAGCCTTCGGGTGCACCGGCGGACGTCACCGCTCGGTTTTTGCGGCCGAATGGATGGGAGAGCATCTGTCACACGTTGAAGGCATTGTCTGTCAGGTTCGGCACAGAGACCTTGAACGCGATGAACAGGAGGGGACCCCGGCATGATCCTTGCTGTGATTCTCATATTTATCGGCGGCCTTATGGCAGGCGGCGTCGTTGTGGCGCTGCTTTTCAGAAACAGCCGGCGCGTCAGGGCATTTATATCAAAAAGAACCAATGAACGTGAGGCTGCGGCAGCAGCCGTGCAGCTCCGTCTTGCAAGC